>MDSZ01241224.1_pt1 | contig 20059 bp, 20 predicted proteins | sample 811201 | NCBI WGS metagenome assembly MDSZ01 (sample SAMN05326647, study PRJNA326480) | marine metagenome | isolation source: seawater | place: Indian Ocean: North | collected 2010 | reverse complement strand
CTCTCAAAATATCATGTTTTGGCTGTCCAAAAACTTTACCAATATCCTTATCCAAACAAAACTCATCAATACCAATTTTATTTTTAGCGTAATCAGTACAGAAACATACGGTATCAAATAAGTTTAAAACACGTCTTTGTTCCTCTTTGTTACCACCAAGTGTTAATTTTGGTCCTGAACCGTGCATAGTTGTTATCTTGATAATTTTTTTCATTTTAGAAACATAATTAAATGGATTATAAAAATTTGTGCCTGAGTCTATTACATACTTGCATTTAAGAGTAGTTATTATTTTTTTTAAATAATTCTTATTAGTAAGATATCTTAAATTTTTACTCTGTAGATGCTTCATGATATCCTCTGACTCAGTCAACCAAAAAACCTCGTAACTCGTGTTCTCTGAGAGAAATTCATATAGATACTTAACATTTCCTCCGTATCTCCTATTATCAGGACCTCCGATAATAATAATATTTTTCTGAGATATAAAAAAACTCAAAATACATAAAAAATTACGTATAATACCCTTAAGAACGATCTTCATCTAATTGTTTTTTAATAAATTTATAAAAGGTTTTTATGTTCGATGACAGATTACTTTCATTACTGGTTTCCAAAGTTAAGTCCGCAGATAATGGCGGCTCATATGGATTTGATGGTGAGAAACCAATTAGATTATCTAAAGTTCCTGATTTAGCTTGTTTATACAACCCTTTAGTATCTCTTGAAATTAATGAGTCAAGAGTTGCTTTCATATAAACTATTTTGCAATTTGGTGAAAGATCTTTTTTAATCAATTCTCTTGTTTCAGAATATGGAGTAATTACTGATACGAATATTATATCAAATTTTGACCGAAGAGTTTTACATCGATTTGATATTGATAAATTATTCTCAATAATATCTTTTTTACTAAAACTTAGTTTTTTATTATCAGATTTGCGCTTTTCGTCTCCATCAATGATCATAGACCTTAGACCATCTCTCAAAAGAAGCTTCTCAACCTCAGATGATAGTGTAGTCTTACCAGAGCCAGACATGCCTGTACACCATAAAATAATTGAATTTTGAGTCATTTATAGATTGTCTAAGACTGTCTCTGGATCTGATGATTTAAATTCTTCTATTAATGATTTAATCATTCTTACTGCATCAAGTGGATATTTGCCAATAGCAGTTTCTGCGGCCAAGACTAGACCATCTGCGCCCATCTGAAGAGTGCTGATTACATCATTTACTTCAGCTCTATTTGGCGTTTTTGATTTAATCATTGATTCTAATAGATTCGTCGCCACAAACACTGGTATTTTTTCATGGTTTGCAATCTGTATTATCTTACGTTGAACTAGTGGTATCTTTTCAATACTAACCTCTCTCGAGAGATCGCCTCGATCAATCAATATCTGATTTGCTACTTTTGTTATTGACACAAGATTTTTAACACCTTTCTTACTCTCAATTTTACTTATAATATTTGAATCACCCACAAGACTTTTCAATTTAACAACATCATTAGCATGATTTGTGAACGATAACGAATAATTAATTATATTATTCTTTAAACCAATCTCAAATGCTTTCAAATCTTTATCGGTAAATACATTTAATTCAATATCTCTATTTAGATTAGCTGCTTTATTACTACCAACATCACCTTCAGTTAAAACTTGTGCGTCAAAATAATCTTTATGGTTCTCAATTATTTTTAATGATACTGAGTTAAAATCAATATAAATAATGTCACCTACTTCGAATTTATCAGCAATACCAGTTGGTGAGAAAGATATATTTTCATTATCTCCTTCTCTTCCATCTCTATGAATTTTTATTATAGAATCTTTTTTGAAAAACGCTGTACCTTTTACAAAATAGTTACTCCTTATTTGTGCACCTTCTGTATCTATACATATTGGTATTTTTGATACTTTCTTTATCTGTTTTATAAAATCTTCTAAATCAGAAATATTCACATGTGACATATTTAATCTTAATAGATCAACTTTTAAATCATCAAGTGATTTGATTGTATAATCATTTAGTGATGATGGACCCAACGTTACAAGTATCTGATATTTAGATTCTTTATTCACTACTTTTTTTTAAAAAACTATTATTATCATCTAAAGTAACATCTTTGTCAGACGAAGATAATTTTCCATTATTTTTTAATAAGTCGTCTAAAGATTCGCGTATTGCTCTGTGTGCAGCAAATAAACATGGAGTGGAATAATTTACAATATTTACACCTGAGTCAGAGAGTTCACTTAAATCAATAGGTTTCGTCTTTCCACCGGCTATTAAATTAACAACTAACTTGGCATCAGTTGGAATCTTCTTTCTTATGGTTGTTATTTGTTCATGAGATTTGAGCCCCTCTATTAAAATAGCATCTGCTCCCATTGAAGAATAATCATTAACCCGCTTAATTGCATCCTCAAAATCATCAGAATCGGTTCTAGCTATAACAAATATATCGTTCTTCGTATCGATGACTGCTTGAAGTCTTTTTTTATATTCATCGATTGGGAGGATCTCTTTACCTTTGAGATGACCACATTTTTTTGGTCTACGCTGATCTTCTAATATTATTCCTGATGCTCCAACCTGCTCAAGTCGCCTTGTTACAATTTCTGCTATAGTATGATCCCCGTAGCCATCATCAATATCAACAATAATATGTGTGTCTTTCAATATTGCCCTGACTCTTTGAACATAAGCTACCATGTCAGTCCATGTTATAAAACCTTCATCTGGCAGGCCATAATAACTTGCAGAGAAACCATATCCACTACAAAAGATAGCATCAAATTTATCAGCTGCTAATAAGGAAGAAAATGCGTCATAAACGCCAATCATTGACAGTATTTTACCCTGATTTACTCTCTCTCTAAGCTGTTGCCCATATTTATTCTCTTTCTTCATAATTGCTTACCACTCAATATTTTACCTATACTTTCTAGATCATAGATAGAGACAATTTCCTCTGTTGATAACTTTCTATGAATTTCTTTTTCGATCTCTAAAACAATTTTAATATGATTTAAACTATCCCAATTTTCTATATCCAACATACTAGCTTTATCGTCAATGTCATTAACTTTTATATCTAAAGTATTTGATAGGATTATTCTAGCTTGGTCTAGACTCACGCCATTTATCCTTTGTCATGACAAAAGTGATCATATCTATATCAGTGTCGTCTATAACCCTATGTTTCTTAGTAATTTTTTTTACTGCCCATCCCTGTCTTTTGAAGTTATATATAGATGGAAAATTCTTTGACTGTGCACCACCATAGATTTCAACTAAGTCAAATTTACTAAAACACCAATCTAGAATTGCTGCTCTTGTAATCAATGGAACTCCTTTGCCCCAATAGTCTTTGTCGCCAATCATTGTTCCAACAGATGCATGCTTTGATTTTATATCATATCTAAATGCATGAGTTCCGATAAGCTTTCTATCATGATAGATACCAAATAAATAATTATTTACATTATCAAAAGACTGAATATATTCTTTTAAATAATTTATGTCTCTTTTCTGGACTTGATTAGAGTCAAGCCATTGCGTAACTTCTAAGTCATTCATCCAACTCAGATATCTGTTATCGATAAAATCTATAGTCAATGGCTGTAGAGTAAATTTTCCTGCATTAATACTAGTCATTTTTATTATCCATAAGCATTTGTGAAACTTTTATACGGTCAACTTTCCCCCTATCATTTTTAAGAATTTCTGGAACAATGTACCATTTTGACGGTATTTTATCAGCTAGTATTCGCTCCGAACACCATTGTTTAAGTTCAGATATTTCTATGTCTGACTTTAATTTTACTGCTACACCAACTACTTCACCATAGATTTCATCTGGTACTGCGAAAGCACAGCTTTCCTCTATATTGCTATGCCCTTCCAAGAGCAAATCTATGTCCTCTGGATTTATCTTAATACCGGCACGATTAATTTCAAATTTTTTTCTACCAGTAATCATTATGGCTTTATCATCATTAATTGAACCAATATCGCCAGTATCATAAAAGCCGTCTTTTATTGTTTCGCTAGTTATTTCAGGTAGATTATAGTATCTATTCATTAGTGATGGCGTTTTAATCAGGATCGACCCATGACCTTTCGTGGATATATTACCGTTGTCATCTTGAATATATGCCTCACCTCCCCACATTTTCCCTACAAGACCATCTGCTATTTTATATTCATCAGCAGATGCACCAGCAATCCAATTTGCAGTTTCTGTAATACCGTACATATTAACAACGTTGTTTACCCCAGACCAGGCGATTATTTCTTTCCAGAGGTTCGCAGATAACGGCGCTGACCCTACATGTATTCTTTTTAAAGTACCTAAGTTAGGTGATTTAGCAAGACGAAGTATAAGCTTCCACAGCGACGGTACTGAGCTAAAAAAACTCACTTTGTTATCATTAATAATATCACCCAAAGATGATGCTTCTCTCAGATCCATATTATTTAATAGGAAAAGGTTTGATCCTGATGCCAGCGGAGTTAGGCAATTGCCTATCAAGCCATGACCAAAATGCATTGGCAAAAGGCATAGAGTATTAATAATTTCATTGCTAGGCATCACAGACAAATTCAGCTTTAATCTATTACTTATAGTATTAAAAGTATGAACAACACCTTTAGGAATTCCTGTTGTACCTGATGTAAATAGTATCAAGGCATCATCATCCATATTGTTATGACCGGTTTCTGTTAAATCTTTTAAATTAACATTGTAATTATCAGCTAAATCTTGACAGTTATAAGGTAGTTCTTTAAATGTTGATGAATCATCGATAAGTAGTACTTTGGGTTTAATAAATTGATAAATATTCTGAATCTCATTCAGAGTAGTTTTTGGATTTATACAAACGGCACAACAACCTATTTCCCAAACTGCAAATAAATCTGTAAAGAAACTTGGCTCACCACCATGACAAATCATCACTTTGTCATTTTTTCTTATACCAAGCGAATATAAGATACTGACTTTTCTATTAACTTCATCTTTAATTTGATCTCCAGTTAAACTTATTTTAGATCTAAGAGATTGGATAGATTTTATACTTTGATAATCAATTAATTTCATATACTTTTATAGAACTCACTTAATGATAGTTCTCCTCGTATCATCGACTTATTAAGCTCTGTCGGATTTGAATTTAAAATATTATACTCTAAATTTTCGATATTTCTGGATACAACTGAATCTTTTATGATAGAGTTAGATAAATTTTTATCACTCAATCCATTATAAAATGGTTCATAAACATAATAAGGCATATCATATAAGATACTTTGTACTAAAGAAGTTCCTAGAGTGCCTACTATCAACTTACACTTTTGAATAGATTCATGAAAAAAACCAGATAAAACATCAGCATTGGTAATCATTTTAACTTTCTCTAGTTCATCTGAATCATGTCCAATTTTAATCTTAATAGCATAATTGTCTATTGAAAGTTTTCTAAAAACATTTATTACATCAATAAGATAACGGTATCTTGAATCCCAGAGACCATTTACACTGCTAGTCCAAGGATATGGCATTAAGATTATTGCATCGTAGACTTCTTGGGTATTAGAGGACGAATAATTATATTCTTGCAATGGTGTTTGTACATTATGTAAATTTATATCATTCTTAAAATTATCTAATAATTTAATATTATAATCCCCCATTGCGCAGTAATTTTTCACCAAATAATCTCTATCATTCCTATCTCTTTGAAAATAATAATCATCTGCATATGTTAAGTATCCATCAATAAGTACATAAAGCTCTATATTCCTCTCACTTGTTAACTGTGCAATCATTTGATACCAGCAATACTCTTTATTTGGAATAACTATAGCTTTTGGTCGGTAGTAGTTTATTACATCTTCTATTGTGACATAAAGGTGTTTAGCTTCATGTATAGAGTTAAGATATTCATAATCTAGTACCTCAAAAAGTATACTTTTGAGTGGATTTAAATCCTCCTCATCAAGGTCGTAGTCTGATAGCACTCTATATAGATTAGACTTGATTTTGTTTTTGAAGTCTGTAGATAATTCTTCATCAGTATATTCAATTTTTTTTGGTGTAAAATAGAAACCTTTATACAATGATTTATTATTCAAATAAAGAAAATCCTCATTAGCAATATGATTATATGTCCAATCAGGAAAACAAAGTACTTTATTTGATATGTCCGTTCTCGTCAAACTTTGTAAAGTTCTCAGTAGCGTAGGAAATAATTTTGGTTTAATAGACTTAATATGAGCGCGATTAAGAAAATATTCATCCTTTGAAAAATCTTGATTAGTGGCTCCAGCATGTGACTGATTTTTGTAATGTTTTGTAACTAGTGAAAGAATTTGATTCATTGTATCCGGTAATTCTATTAGATCATACTTATCTATCCAGTATTTATATGCAAAATAATACTTAAAAACATTTGCAAATAGAAACCTAAATCTCCTTTCCATTAATAAACCCATAGAGAACTTGTCTTCAAAAATATCTTTCCCGCAGTCTCTAAACCAGTTTGCAGCAAGTGCACTCTGGATATTCATATCATCAATAGCTTTATTATTAATAAAAAAGTAATGTGCTTGCTTATTATCACTTCGAATATAATCAAGGTAATTAAGATACAACATGTCTCCATCATTAGATTTGTGACTCTTTGAGTTAGTTTGTAAGTATGCCTTCTTGTTTTTCATCTGAGTAGTTGAAATGATAAGGTCTAAATCATTTTTTTAATGTTTTCCCGTGCATTTTCTAATTCTGAGAGCGTATTTATTGTAATGTGCAATTTATTATGCTCATAACATTTTAACGCCTTTTTCTTAATTATAGATTCAATAAACTTTACAAAGTTTTTATGCTTATGGATAGACTTTATAAATATTGATGGCACATAGTAATATCCTATATTCATTACTTCTTTTAGAACTGGTTTCTCACGAAAAGAAGAGACTGTTTTTTTAGCATCAAGAGTTAGCACGCCAAATGGAATCGTTATAGGAAATGATGTCATAATAATGTTATCAGGATTTTTTTTATGGAAACTAATTAATTTTTGTATATCTACATTAGATATAGTATCACCATAACAAAGTATAAAATCCCCTTGGTAAGTATTTGTTATATCTTGCAACCTCTTAATTATACTTACATCTCCTGAATCAACAATCTTATAACATTCATCAGGAAAATACTTTGTCATGAATTTTTTAACAAGATGTGATTTATATCCAGTAGCAAGTATTATTTGTTTAATATTATGGGATAGCAAATGATTAATAACATAATATAATATAGGCTTACCATTTAATTCTACCAATGGTTTTGGGACATCGTTTGTTAACGGTCTTAGTCTTAAACCTTTTCCTCCACAAAGAATAATTGCAGTAGAATCTTTTTCATCAACTTTATTCATTATTAGCTCTCAGAAAATAGATTACGTATATGCTATAGGAGACAAAAATCATAAAAAATAAGTATTCTGCAGGATTATAATGTCCTGCTGAGATTATAAATGAATTAAGTATCAAAACATGATGCATATTATGCTTTGCTAGCTTTAATAGAGGTACTACAAAGAATATGAGTATTTTGAGTATAAGCCCAATTAGCCCATATTGTTCCAAAAAGTTAAGTATGTAAAAATCTGCACTCATTCTTTTATAATCTGACACGAATATCTGATAGTTGTGTATTTGCATCATATCAAAGTGTCCTGGGGTAAAATTATATGTGGTGCCCTTTCCAAAAAATAATAATTCAGGATAATTATTAAAAAAAACAATTAGTTGGGAAAGCGGCCCAGTTCCTGTAAGTTTTGATGTTACAGGATCAATTTCACTGCTTATTAAAGTAAAATAACCTGATATGTTGAGTAGTAATGTATCTAGTGAACTTAGAGTATCGTATTCGTTATATGAGTTTATATTGATTGACATTAAATAGTCATATCTCAAATACATTGCAACTGCAGCCACCGCTATTATAAGCGCATAAGATACTATAGATAGATATTTTTTGGTATAACATAGATAAAGAGAGAAGATCAAAATTAATACTGCATAAGCGGTTATAGAGGTACTAAAGATAACAGCAACTAGGGATAGTGCAGCCCAATTAGTTTTCTTGTGCATAAAGAAATATAGTAAACCTATTATATGCAATAATCCTAGTATATGAGGCCCACCAACTATTCCAAAAATCCTATATAAGCCAAGACGAGTTCCGTATGGATTCACAACTGTATTAGGGAGCGCTGCATCGACAATAGCAAGGAACATATCTCGGAATCCAATCAAAGAGAGAGCTTGCTCTAAAATTGTATATACAATGGATATTTTAAGTATGAACATTAAAAAGTTTTCAAATCGTGATTGATTTTCCCTATTAATCACTAGAAATAAAAAAGGAAATATAAAAGCTAAAGATGCAATTTTAAACTCATATAAACCCGCAAAAATTAGGCTATAAAACTCTATGTTGTAATCAAGCGATCTGATAATTGCAGAAACAATAGTAATAATTAATAAGTAGACTATGAAGAACAAGTAAAGACTTGCTGATAGGTTAAGTGACTCTAACTTATTCCTCTCTATGTAGTAGAATAAAGATAACGCGATAATAGATAGGATTGATAGAAATTCAAATACCCCATAGATATTTCCAGCGATAGCTCTAAAAAATAAACTAAAAAACATCACTCCAATGAGAGATTGAAGAACTAATCTTAAATTGATATTAGTAATAATCATAATATCCTATAATCTTCTTTTTTAGACTATCAATAGTATCTCTATTTATGATTTCGCTTCTTCTAAGAAGATATTTATTACAACTTTGGTTATTTATACCTTTTAAGCTAGACATTGCATAAGCATAACTGGTTGATTCTAAGAGACTTAATGTATCTGTATTATGTGAACCATGTGGAAATGATATACCAGTTACAGGCTTTCTTGTAATCTCTTCTATGTCTTTTTTGCTTTTTGTAAGCTCAATTAGTTGTTGTTGATAATTTAAAAGACCAAGTTTCTTATGACTATAGCCATGTGAACCGATTTCAGCATTATCTAGTTTTGCTATTTGATGAATATCATTTCTAGACAAATACTCTTCTTGTCCAATATATGCAGACGTGACAAACAACGTAAACGGTATTCTATGATTATTAAGAATATCTACAGCATCAAGAGTATCTTTGTAGCCATCATCTATAGTAATAGATATCGATTTTTGCGACTCTTTCAAGGACTTGTAAGCATGGATAATTTTATAATTATCGGTCAAATATTCCATATGCTCTTTAAATTTACTTATTTCCATGCTTATCCCATAGGTATCATGTTTAAGTTTCATACCAAATGCATGATATATGAGCGACCGATTGCCTTCTCTTTTTATGTATCTTCGAAACCCATTAAAATAGATAAATCCTAGACAATCTTTAATAGTTTCTTTAAAAATCATATTTGGTGAGCTCTTCTGCGAAAATAAATTATGATGATTTAAGTGTTGTCACTTTAAGTAGTATCTATTTTTTTATACTCCAACCACCATCTACAAAAATATTCTGTCCTGTAACGTATGATGACATATCAGATGCAAGAAATAGAATTGGTCCAATAATATCCTCCTCTTTACCCATACGACCAAGTAGTGTTTTATTGGAGTATTTTCTTTCAAAATTTTTGTTGTGATTACGATAAATACCACCGGGAGAAATAGTATTAACCCTAATTTTAGGTGCCATAGCTGCAGCTAGCCATTTTGTCATATACGATAGACCTGCTTTCGAGATTGAGTACGCAGCAGGGTTGTTTAAATTAGTATTTTTATAAATATCAAAGTCTGGAACAAAGGTCCCATATATAGAAGATATATTAATGATAGATGCAGTAGATCCTTTCTCTAGTAACGTTTTAAGTGCCTGTATAATGAAAAATATTGATGTTAAATTAATATCCATGGCTTTTTTCCAAGGATGCATGAGTTGTTTTTCAAATGGAACATTCCACCCTTTAATTTTTGGATTACCAACCATGCCTATAGAATTAATCAATATATCAATCTTATTAAAATCTTTTAATATCTCTAATTTAACTTTTTTTATGTTTTTTTCATTACTGAGATCAACGCAAATTGTTTTAATATTTGTATTATACTTTTTAGTAATTTTTATCTTTAATTTTGATAAATTTGATTTACTTGAATCTATAGCTATTATCATACACCCTGCTTTGGCTAATGCATCGGCAATTGCTGAGCCAATATATCCTCCAGCTCCTGTTATAACAGCTAGTTTATTTTGTATATTAATCATTTCGTCAACCTCTGAAAACTATTATGTTTAATAGGACCTTTTAATGGGATTTTTCTTTTATTTTTAATAAAGAAGCTAATTGTCTTGAATACATCATCACACGACTTAATATACGAATTAATAATTTTTTTAGAATGTTTATATGACAATACAATTTTGCCACCAGCTAAAAAACCTTTTGAAAGCATTTCTTGCGTGAAAAAAGTCATAATCTCGTCAGAATTTGAATAATTAAATTTAATATTAGGCATGGATAAAAACCCATTAATAGAAAAATTTAGCTCATGTTTATCCGCTAACTTTTCCATTTTTGTTTTAAGATATTTGCCATTGGCCACATTATACTTTTGAACGCCCTTTTCTTTCATCTTTTTTAGTGTTGCAATTGCTGCACTAAAACCAAGTTTTTCAGTCCACATGGTTGAACTTATAAATGTATCTTGTGAAATATCCATTATCTTTTTCTTACCAATTATCGCTGCAATTGGATATCCGTTGCCTAGCGCCTTTCCAAATATTGCGATATCAGGCGTGATATTATATTTTAAATGTATACCGCCATAATTTTCATGAAAACCTGATGTGATTTCGTCAAATACAAGTACTATATTTAATTTTTTTGCGACATTTTTTACATGTTTAATAAAACTTATATCAGGTTCTGTTTGTCTTTGAACCTCCATAATGATTACACCTAAATCCTTTGATTTTTTTATCATCTCATCAAATGATTTTTTATCATTGAAGAAAAAATGATTAGCTGTGCCAGATAATGATTTTGGTACACCTACTGTTTTCAATCCAGGAAGAAGTTGAGTATCTAAATTTTTTGGGTTAGAAATATTTAGAGCTAAATACCAATCATGCCAACCATGATAACCACAAATAGCTACCTGATCTTTACCAGAATATGCCCTTGCAATTCTTACTGCTACAGCACATGCCTCTCCTCCAGCTTTAGTAAATTTACACATCGAAGCCCATTTATGTATATCCGTCAAAAGTTTTGCTAGCTCATATTCATCGGTAGTATTTAATGTAGACATATTTCCAGAATTAATTGCTTCTATTACTTTCTTGTTAACGTATTGGTCTGAGTATCCAAGAACACAGCTTGTTACACCCATACCACAAAAGTCAAAATAATGATTATTATCTAAATCCCATATAGAGCAACCCTTTACTTTCTTATAATAAGATGGCCATAGTTCAGGTAAAAACATCTCACTTCTTTTTGATAAAAGCTGATTCCCACCAGGAATAATATTTTTAGCTTTCTTTAGTAATTTTTGTCCCTTGTTTTTCATTTTAAAATATTTGAATTATTCTTAACTATAGATTGAGCATAATTAAAATCAAATAAATTATCAATTTCGATTGCTTTCCACTTAGGAAGCTCAATACCTATTGTCTGATTATGATAAAAACTTTTTTTATCAGTTAAATTTGATATTCTTGAAATATAAATTGACCCATCAGGAAAATATACACTCTTTAATTCTTGTCTTCTAGTATGATTGGAGATAGTTGTACCTACATTACTTAGCCTCATATTTTTATTCAAAGACAATGCATAAGATGGATGATATTTTTCAGTAGTTGTTACACTTACTAGTGCTGCAAATTTCTTACTATTGCTTATTAGTAACTTTAAGCTAGTGTCGATGTCCTTGGTACTTGTAAATGGTGATGTTGGCTCTAGTAATACTATGTAATCATATTTTCGATTGAAATCTTTATCAAGTCTTTTTATATTGTAAAGAATCACGTCAATAGATAATGACGTATCTCTAGCTAGATATTTTGGCCTTAGAAAGGGTATTTCCGCTTTATACTTTCGTGCTATTCTTGCTATTTTTTCACAGTCTGTACTTACTATTATATCATCAACAAATTTCGATTTTCTTGCCGCACTTATAGGCCAAGCGAGCAGCGGATGTCGGCCCAGTTTGAGGATATTTTTATTTTTAAGACCTTTGCTACCAGATCTAGCAGTCACTAAACATAAAACTCTTTTACCTAGAATCATCTTTAACCTTTAACTCGATTATAATCCTGGTGCGTACCTATATCAGCCCACTCTTCGAATAAAGGGTAAACGGCCACATCTTGTTTATTAATATATTGATTGATTAATTCAGGCATATCTAATTTTTCATTATAAGGAATATTTTTTATTACCTCAGGATTGAATACATATATTCCAGCATTTACTAGATAACTCTCTAATGGTTTTTCTTTTATACTAGATATTCTATTTTCGTTAATTTCAATAATCCCATAAGGGAGGGTCACATTATGATTTGCTGCACACATTGTTATTGAGTGTTTAGATTTTTTATGAAAATCAACCAATTTACTGAAATCTATGTTGGTAAGAATATCTCCATTAAGAACGATTATAGGTTTAACTATTTTTTCGGCATCAAGAAGAGACAACGCGCCTACCGTACCTAATATTTTTTTTTCATGTAAATAAGATATTTTAATACCAAATTTAGACCCATCTGAAAAATAATCAGTTAATTTATGAGATTGATAGTTGACAGAGATAATGATATTGAAAAAACCACTACTTTTTAAGCCCTCAATTATCCTCTGAATTATTGGCTTATTTTTAATTTTGAGCATTGGTTTAGGAATAGAAGCTGTAAGAGGTAACAACCGTTCACCTTTGCCACCTGCCATAATAATTATCGTGTTATCTCTCATATCACTAACTTTATGATCTAAAATACATAAGTTTCTAATTTTCTTATCTTTATCTACTATTGGTATTGGAAGGTTGTATTTTTGCATTAACTTAATCAAAGAGTCTTTGTTTTCAGTTTTCGAATATTTTGGTCTTTTGTTCATTACATCTTTACATTGTAATGAAAGAGTATAATTATTAAGTAAACCTCTTCTTATATCACCATCTGTTAATACTCCAGTCAGTTTATCTTCAGAATTTATAACTAAAGCTAATTTTACCTTAGCTTTATTAATGACTTTTATAGCTATAAGAAGATCATCAGACTCCTTTACTATATTTCTTTTAGGATTAACTAGTGTGAGCTCTTTCATGATTCATATCGAAATTATCTTTTTTTTAGATAGAAGATTTTTTGATTATGACTATGTTTATAATCATAATTCTATTTTAAGTATTATATATATTTGTCTTATAATTTTTTAAATTTTTACTGAACCATTTAATGGTCTTCTCTAAGCCTAATCTAAGGCCGTGCTTACCTTTTAGCTTCGGCTCCCAACTGATATATTTTTTTGCTTTATTTATATTTGCTCTTAATCTATCAACCTCTCCTTTTTTAGGCCTTATTCTTTTATCATCAGAAATGATTTTCGATTGAGTATTCGTTAATTCCATTATTATGTTAGATAAGTCTTTTATTGATATCTCATAACCAGAGCCAATATTAATCACTTCGCCAATACTACGCTTTGATTCAGAAATACTGATAAAACCAGATACTGTATCATCGATATAACAAAAATCTCTAGTTGGGTATAATGACCCAAGTTTAATATATTTTTTATTCTGCAGCGCTTGAGTAATAATCGTCGGTATTATAGCTCTCAATGATTGTCTAGGCCCATAGGTATTGAATGGTCTTATTATCGATACTGGAAGGTCATATGTACTATAGTAAGAATAGGCAATTTGATCAGCGCCTATTTTACTAGCAGAATACGGTGACCTCGAGACTACAGGTGAACTCTCAGAAATTGCTACCATGTCCGACTCTCCATAAACCTCGCTTGTCGAAGTGTGAATAAAACTATCAATATCATGTCTTAATGCAGATTCAAGGAGATTCAATGTTCCAACTATGTTTGTATCAACGTATGAATATGGTGATCTATAGGAATGTGGAATCGCGATTAATGATGCTAAATGAAAAATTGTATCGATATTTTTACAACAATCACTCACAAACTTACTATCCCTGATGTCTCCTGGGACTATATCAATTTCAGAAAGCAGTTTACTATCTAGAGAGTCTAACCAACCCCAATTATTGAAAGAATTATATAATGTCATTGCTCTAATCGAACAATTTTTCTCCAATAATCTCTCAACCAGGTGCGAACCGATGAAACCCTCAGATCCTGTTATAAGAATGCGTTTATTATTTAATCTATTTTTCATTTAATTTACTTCTTTCTCTGAATTTTTTTGTTGGTAAGCTCATAGACTTTATCACAAAAACTATGAATAGAAGTTCTGTGTGAAACAAGTAAAATCGTTATAGCTGGAAAAAATTTTTTTATGTTAGATAAAACCCTATGTTCTAGGTCCTCGTTCAGTGCATTAGTAGACTCATCCAGAAAAAGAAGTTCTGGTTTTCTATATAAAGATCTAGCTAATAAAATTCTTTGCTTTTGACCGCCGCTAATATTCATGGCGTTATCAGACAAAATTGTATCCATTTTATACTCTAAGTTATCTACCAAGTCTTCAAGTTCAACAATTTTAGTCAACTGAGATATTAAGTTTAAATTAATTTCTGATGGGTGGACTCCATACGCAATATTTTCTTTATATGACATACTAGTTAGATGCATATCTTGCGAGACGTACCCTGTCATTGATCTCATATTAATTATATCACTTGGAGATAAAAGATTATTATCAAGAAAGATTTCACCATCAAACTTTGTATGAAATCCTAAGAGAATATCGATGATTGTTGTCTTTCCTTGCCCGCTTCCCCCTGTTAGGCCAATTACCTTTGATTTCTCGATTGACATATTTACATTATCTAAAATTATTTTTTTATCATGATAAAATCTAATATTCTTAACCTCAAGTCTATTTTGAAAAGACGTAGATACTTTTTTTTCACATCTAGATTCTTGAAGATTATAAATCTGTTTGATAATTCCTGTCGCAGGAGAATTGAAAACTAAGGAAGTATAATTTTGATAAATATGCTGAATAAGTGGGAGTATCCTATAAGCTGCAATAATAAAAACACCTATAATTGGCGACTCATCATAAATATTATAGTTCTGTGAAAAGTAATATAGCCCTACAGCGAAAATGCCTCCAAAGATTATAATCTCTAAAATATATTTGGGTAATACAGACATAAGCGTTGATTTTGCAGTAAGAAAGGAAAACTCTCTAGTTGGATTATCTAGTTTTTTTAAAAATGACTTTTCTACTTCATAAAATTTGACATTTTTAATATCAGAGAATGCATCAGTAACATATTTATATTTTTCTTTATTCATTATAATTTTCTTATTACCATAGTTCTTGATCTTATTCTTTATCGTTTTATAAATATAAAAGTATACTAAACCTAGTATAAGCACTGTTGTTAAAAATATATGATGATTTACAGTGAGTAAAAATATTGAGACAGATACTACTATTATTATTTTTGAGAAAAATTGTAATGCCGGAAGAATGACTAAATCACATACGACACCTGTTTCATGAAGGATGTTCTTGCTTAAAAAAGATGCGTTATTTTTTAGATAAAAATCATAAGGCTGATATAAGTATTTTTCAATAACCTTCATAGATATTTTATGCTGTTGTAATGCAGTAAACCTAACAGATCTCCAGAGCACATATGCTGATAAGAAATTACTAAGTGTAAATAATAAAATAATCATAACTCCTATTATTAGGGTTGCATCATAAGCAGATAAATTAAATAGTCTTATAAATTCTATATACAATGAATTTGATGTAACAATTTCAGGGCTCTTGAATAGAGCGATGAATGGAGCGATTGAGGCAATCCCGATAACCTCAATAAATCCTGAAATTATAAATAGAAATAAAAGAACTAATAATCGATATTTATCATCTCTATCAAAAAGATTTAGAAAGTTTATCATTAGAAATATTTACGTTTTATTTTTTAGTATGCGCTATAAGTATATAAAAGAAAGACACAACAATCCCAAAAAATAATCCTACAATTAGAATTAATGATCGTCTAGGAGAGTACTTACGTGTTGGTGCAAGTGCTTTTTGATCTATTTCAGCGACACGTACATCTGAATAATTTACTTTTACTAATGATGTAGTATTTAATTCAGCTTCAAGTGATCTTAAATTTGGGATAAATGGATCATCGGATACACGATTTTGTAGTATATCAATCTGTGTCTTAAGTGCATCTGTCCCGAAAAGATATAAAGGCATTTCAGTTATTTGAGTTGGACCTGAGACAGTACTATTATCCATAATAATTGTCTGATTCGTTAAATTCGCATTAGAAGGCTTAATGATATCTAGTTCTTCAGCAATTAGTAATGCTTCTTTTAATCTAGTTATGTTATCAGCTCGTATCTGTTTTGCTTGCTCCTTATGACTGTCTATTGCAGATTGAATTTTTTTTCGGTAATTTTCTATAGACGTGTTTACGCCATCTACTATCCTTCTAGATGTCTCACGTTCAACCATTTGGACATAATCATTTAACCACTTTGCAGCAAGGTTTGGATCGGAGTGAAGAAATGAGACATTAAAAAAATCTTCTTGTCGAATATCCCTCGATACGTACTTTGATTCTAAACTAAATCTCAGCATCTCATTAAACGATACATCAAATGCCTCTTCTGGGTCGGCATCAAAATAATCGTATATCTTATTTTCAAAAAAGAATTTTCTCTGAAATTGACGAGATTGAGCATTTTTCATAAAATCAAAATATATATACTGTTGTTTAAGTACAAGTTGGCTATCTTTTGCAATTTGCGTAGCAAAATAATTTAACGGTTGTACAAACTTGTCTTGTGGTGGAACTATATATATCTGTGCCCTATAGAGATTAGGGAGTGTAAAAGCATATAAAGATGACAGAACAACGCTAGCTAGAAGTATAATCAAAACACTGCGTTTTTTATTCAAAAGTGTTTGATATAAATTACCGATATTTATATTATCATTCATTTTCGCTTCCTGAAGATTCATTGATTTCTAGATTTTTAATATCTTTTTCTAATCTCTCAAGCTCGTGCTTAATTGTATCATATTCTGCAGATTTTCTTCTAAAAAATTCAATTGTTAAAACTGCTTTTTCTTTAATACCGGTTGGTGTTAAATAATAGGCGTAAGCAAGTTTATTTTGATTATTCTTAAAGTTCCTTACTTTGATAGCACCTTTTTTGATAAGAGCGTTCAACAAAAAATTAATTCTCCCAAGGCTTATGCCTAACTCTTTTGCTAACTCTCTTTGACTGACGTTCTGTCTATCTTGTAGATACCTCAAAAGCTCTAGGTTAATATATTTATAATCCTGTTTATTTTCTTTCATAAATATTACTTATTGTTAAATATGAAACTATCTTTTTTCCAAATTGACAAGTATTTCATCTTATCAGTTTCTGTTAAATCGCATGAATCATTTAAATTAATTAACGGGTGATTAAGATTAAATGGTTTAATGGAAAAATTTATTGGTCTCCATCTATCACCAAGACGAAATTTGTCACCTAAGATATTTGTAATATTATCATTAATATCAGGAAAATTTGTTATACCGATAAATTGAAACTCACTATTTTGCAAATTTTTAATACATTTATGGATATCTGACTCATCGAGGTGATTTAACATATCTCTGATAATGATAAAATCAGTTTTAGGTAATGAATCATATATTAAATTTTTCACAGCAAAATTGATATTTTTTGATTTGTATTTTTTATTGTTCAATGTAATTAGTTCTTGCACAACATCGTAACCCACGTATTCAATATTACTGAGATCGAACATAGACATCCACTCCCAGTCACCGCATGGTATATCTATAATGGACGATATTTTATATTGTGAAATGAAATCTTTTAGCTCGATTCTTATTTTTTCAGTTGAGATTATATTAGAACCTGAACCTGACAAGGATCCATTCTCAATATTCTGCCAATATTTAGATTTATAAATGTATTGAAATTTTTTATTTTTCGGAAGAAAAGAAATTCTCCAAAATTTATAATAATCATATATTAGAAATATTAATCTTTTTAATTTATACAAAATTTTGTAGAGCATTTCTATGTTACTGATCTGTTAATTATTTTATGAAGATGCAGATATCCTATTATCCTAGAAAAATCAATCACTATACCGGTTATTGGTAACATCAATAATAGTCGAATATTCAATATTAATTCGTATGATGATTTCAATAATGGAAATATATATCCTCTTAATACCAGATAAAACAATATTATTTTAGAAATATAATCGAAATATATAGATAAGATTAGTACAACGATTCCTATCATATATGCAAAAGGTTTAAGATCATTTTTAACTTTCCAGGCATTTTCAGAGTATTTGGAAATTTTAAAGAATCCGCTTGTAAACGAGTTACAATATTCTATATCCATGTATTTAAAGGTAATCGTTTTATTTATAATCCTTTTAATTCCCAAAATATTAATTTTATTTATAAAGTCAACATCATAATTGGCTCTGACATCTGGCAAGAAATATCCTACATTCTCTATCAATGATTTCTTTATCAAAGACCCAGGTAACACTGAAGTATAAGATTTGAATCCATAAGTATGTGCAACAAAAGACTTGTCAATTGTAGTTTTGCCTTCTGTAAAGAAGCTAGGCGAAACTACTTGAGCATTAGTTTTCATCATAAGCTTGTAATTACTTTCCAGCCAATTATTCGGAATATTAAGACCACAATCTGTATAAGCTATAATATCTGAAGTTGATTTTTTTATTCCAAGATTAATTGATGTGCTGGGACTCATTGAACCAGATTTATATGATCTAATATTACAATTCTTATTATTCTCTGAGAATAATTTAATAATTGTTGTTGAATCATCTGTAGACCCTGAGTCAACAAATATTATCTCATCGGGTTTAAGAGTCTGATTTCTGAGTGAATGCAGAGTATTTAATAATGTTTCTGATTCATTGTAGTATGGAATTACTACAGATATAGTCATAATTTTTTCTTGAGCATTGATTTTTTAATTACAGTATTTCGCTTATAACTCTTTTTTAGAGTTTTACCTATTACTGCATAAAAATATTTTGGAGATATACCGTTACCTGGTCTCAGACAGCTAAGATCTGATTCTAATATTTTTTTACCAACCGGTAATTTGTTATTTAATATTAAACTTTTTCTTACTTTTAATTTATTTTTTCTCTCAGATTTAGTCAAAGCTTTATCAAAACTTCCATTAATAATCTCTGCTTGTCTAATGTTCTTTACATAGTCCCGGAAATTCTTAAAGTTTAATGAACTATGATGATCTGGTCCATCATTATTATTGTCCTGAGTGACATGAACCTCAATCATTGATACTCCTTTTGCAGCAGCAATTATTGGAGTAATTTTACAACAAGAATGATCGGAGTAACCAATATTAATTTGATATCTCTCCAAAAATGTATTAATGACATTCATATTCAATTCTTCTAATGGTGCGGGGTATTCAGTTGTGCAATGCATTAAAGTTACTTTCTTTTTGAGATAACTTAGATTTTTTTTATAGTAATTCAAATCTCTTGAAATGTTAAAATTTTTACTATTCTCTTTATTTCCGAATGCGAGAGCTGATAGTGCTAAATCTACATCATCAATATTCGACATTCCCGTTGATATTATAATTTTTTTATTACTTTTACCTAGTTTCAATAACATTGGAAGATTATCAGTATCTGTAGATGAAATCTTAATAGTACTAAGTCTTAAATCGTT
>MDSZ01233993.1_pt1 | contig 20060 bp, 22 predicted proteins | sample 811201 | NCBI WGS metagenome assembly MDSZ01 (sample SAMN05326647, study PRJNA326480) | marine metagenome | isolation source: seawater | place: Indian Ocean: North | collected 2010 | reverse complement strand
TTATGGGTTTGCCTGGTTCAGGCAAAACTTGGTTAGGTGAAAGAATATCAAAACACTTCAGTATTCCTTTTTGGGATGCAGATGATGTTAGACGAATATACAATGATTGGGATTTTTCTATCGGTGGTAGAGCGCTACAGACTGAAAGAATGAGAACACTAGCAGAGATTGATGATATAAGTATTTCTGCATATGTTTGTCCTCTTCCTGCTCTTAGACATAATTTCAATCCAGACAAACTTATATGGATGGATACTATAGATGAAGGACGTTACGAAGATACGAATAAACTATTCCATCCACCATTGAAAATATATGATTTGAGGATAACAAAATGGATAGACGAAAACCGACTGTCCAAATGCTTGGACGATATCAACCATGGCATCAAGGACACACAGAACTTTTCAAACGAGCTCATAGAAAAACTGGACAAGTTGCAATAATGGTTCGTGACACTGGTGAAGAACATTTCGACCAGAGTATGATAATCGGTGAATTACTTAATCATGGATTTGAATATGATAAAGACTATATTATTATGATGGTTCCTAATATTACAAACATCACCTATGGTAGAGATGTTGGATATAAGATTGAACAGGAGAAACTTCCTAGTTCTATTGAATCTATTTCTGCCACCAAGATTCGGGCCAATGCTGGATATAACCCTGTATAACTGAAACAGGTTTATCCATGTTTGGTTTACGAATACGTTCATTGTAAGAATTGCATAACGCAATTTTATCAAGGGTTCTTATTACATCAGTTCTAAGTTCACTTCCCATAGAACAGTTATAATAAAATATTAACTCTTCTAAACCATCCCATCCGATCCATCTACGGATCATTCGGAACTCCCAATGTGGATCTCCCATACAAGCCTTATCCCAATCAATAAGTCCTTGGAACTTTTCTTCTTCTACTATGACATTTTTATACCACAAGTCACCATGAATAAAGGTGGTTTCTGCAAAAGATATTTTATCAAACTCTTCTATAGCCTTTGCACAAAACATCTCATTATTAGGTGGGGGATGTTTTCTTAGTTTGTCCACGATAGGGTGCATCCTTGATACATCATAATGAACAGGTAATAGATTTTCGGGTTTAAGTTTATGCACAGAAACTAAAAAGGATGCAAAGTCGCTGAGAAAATCAGAACCTTGCATCCTATTAGCCATATGTGTTCCTGATACCCATGAACCATTAATCATGTCATGGATATCTAACATATTTTACTTCACCATTTCTTGGAGTTGACTCCTAAGATTAGGATCAATATTTGCGTAGAACTTCAGAGCTTTGTTTGCGTCCTCAACAGTTCCACCACCAATAGGCAGTTTCTTTGATTGAGTAAACTTAATAAACTCTGGATCACGCATCATCTTCCAAAATGCCTTTGTAAGATGAATCTGTGCAGTCTTTGGAGTACTCTTATGTACTACAAAGGTACGAGCAAAGACATTACTCTTTGCGAAGAAGTCCCACAGAACCTTAGACTTTTCATCCTTGATATAAGAATGAACCGAAGGAATACCTTCTGGAATTAGTTCTGGTTGTCCAATTGCAAGAATATACCGAAGAGGAACAATCTTTGCTTTCTTCTTTAGAGTAGACATTGCAAGAACAACACCATCCGTTTCACCCGCTGCAATCGCTTTAATCATGGTTCCAGAACCACGATAACCATATACAGGTTTGTTATTAGTACCAAAAGTCTTATCTAGAAACTCTGGAACCAATGAAGGTGATGCACCTTTACCAGATGCACCCCAACGAAAACCACGATCTCGCAGATCAAAGATAGTCTTTACATCACTATCTGCACGAACCGCAACAATAGTAGCTTCGTTCAGTAGAGCACCTACCGCAACAAAATCGCCAGGACCATACTTCATTTTAGATGAAGTCGGGATTGCCGATGCCGCAAGAGGGAATGAGCCTGGAAACAAAGCAACCTTTGTTCCATCAGTGGAATCAATCTTACCAGATGCAAGAAGGTTTCCCATCTTGATTCCACCACCACCCTGCTTATTCTGCACAATCACTTTGGGATTGCCGGGCAAGTGTTTACCTAAAAACTGTTTTACTAGATGACCGTACATTGAAGTACCACCACTAGGACCGGCACCTACTAGAACTGTCACTGTTTTCCCCGAATAATATTCGGAAGCGGAGGCAATCGAAGTTGCACCCATAATAATGAATGCTGCCGATGCAGCGATGAATGAACGAATCATATTTTACTCCTTATGCTTTAGTTTGAACCATTCAATTATTTCTTGATAATTTGTAAAGATTTTGGAATAATCAGGATTGGGTATGATTTCTTTCCAATTACTTTCTCTATAATTACCAAGGATATCCCAACAATATTCTAACTTTAACATTTCCCGATTTGCATTATCAAGAAAATCTTGCCATCGTATTACTGGAACCTCAACACCATTTTCTTTAAATTTTTGAAATAAAGAATTGGTGAATCTTTCACGTTCCATAAATGTATCATACTTTTCTTTTGTTGCAGTAAAAGTATTATCATTTGGTACAGTACGTTTATCACTTTCATATACAGAGAACTCTCTATCTGTTCCTGTATATCCTTTCTGACTACTATGTTGTGCAGTCAGTTCAAAACAAAATTGCGAAACCTTATTATCATTCCATTGCCAGACAATATCAAACCGACTCAAGATATCATATGCAATATCGAGTCTTTCTTTCTCTGGAAGGTTATGATTTTCAACTGTATTTGTTAATTGAAGAGGCATACATTTTACAATAAAAGGTTTCTCAAATTGATCTAAAAATTTAAGTCGTTTACTCATTTCTGCATTATCTAACAGATCTTCATTTACAGTCCAATCAATATCAACAGGACTTGTCTTTAATTTAGTAGGATCAGTATAATCAATTTTTTTATTCCTACCAAACCATTCTTTACCAAATTCTAGATTGAAATGTTTATGAATATATCTTTGCAAATAAAACGATCCAGAACGTGGAGTACAAACTAAACAATATTTACCGCTCACTAAACCACCTCATAATTTGAGCATAATTCTTAAATTTTCGTTGATAGAGTATACCTAGCGGTACAGTCAATGTCAAGTTCCCTTCTTCTTTTTCATACATGTCCCACCATGCCCAACAATTGAGTTCATAGATAGTGTTGTCAGGGTTAGATAAAAAATCTTCATATGCAACTAATTCCTCATCCTTTCCATACTTTTCGTGTAACATCCAAAATTCAGTTTGTTTTAACTGGAACCTTTCATATTCTTCATACGTTGCCACAAGAGAATGATCCTCTATTACAGGCCGATCTTTTACATCTGTTATGTGATTTACCTTTGTTCTCAATCGTGCAACGTGACTCATAAATTGTGTTAAAGTATCTTTCCGATACAACCAGATACAAGGCATATCTGATAAAACCTTATCGGTTTCACCAACTATATAGTGTGGCAATATCTTTAAGATGTGGGGAGATTGTGAAAATTTTTCCTTATCAATGTCTTCATACTTATTATGTTTCAACCAAGATTTTGAATCCTGTAGTCCATAATGATTGCATAAATACCTACGAAAGTATGTTGATCCACTTCTGGACGTTGAGACTATACCCAATCGTCCTTCATAACGAGTCATAACCATATAGATATATATAACGATGAAAACAGTAGAAGAAAGTAGTTTTGAAGAAATTTTTGAAATTTGGGATAAAAAATTATGGCCCAATAGAGTAAGTAAGATAGAAGAACGGAGTGCATTAAAGTGGATTTCTAATCTATATCTGACTTGGGGTAATATTGAAATAAAAAAAGATCGTAAATCAATATGGGAGAATAAAACTACGTTTTGGAAGATTACAGATGGTGATATAATTGTTGGTGTGAATAGTGGTTTCAAAACAGAAAACACCATATATCGTTCTAGAGGATTGTGGGTACATGAGGATTATCGGGGATATGGATTATCCACACAATTATTAAAGGCAACACTAGAACAAGGAAAAGGTGAACAGTGCAGTCATATATGGACAATGCCCCGAAAATCTGCACTAGTAGCATATGAAAAGGTAGGTTTTAGGAAAATAGGTAAATGGTTCGATGAAACTGTAGAATTTGGACCTAACTGTCTTGCAATAATGAAACTCTTATAAATAGTAGGAAAAGGAGTTACTATGGCGATTCCAACAACAAAAGCAACATTTAAGTCGTATTGTTTGAGAGCGCTGGGTTCGGGTGTTATTGATATTAATGTATCAGACGACCAAGCAGACGATAGAATAGACGAAGCACTACAATACTTTGCTCAATATCATTATGATGGTGTTGAGAGAATGTATCTGAAACATCTCATTACATCTGATGATGTAACACGAGCAACCTCTGATGCATCAACAACTGCGACTGATAAGGTTGATGATTCTGTAACTGCGACATGGAAAGAGGGGAAGAATTATATTCCCGTTCCTGATGCAGTTCTTTCGGTTGTTGAAGTTTTTCCTTTTTATGAAGGTTCAACATCAAACATGTTTGATGTTCGTTATCAGTTACGATTGAATGATTTGTATGACTTTTCATCTACGTCAGTATTGCATTATAATATGACAATGCAACATATAGATTTTCTACAACATTCATTAGTAGGGGAAACCCCTATACGATTCCAACAGCATATGAATAGACTTTATATTGATATGGATTGGAATAATGATGTGGAGAAGGATGCAGACTACATCATTATTGACTGTTGGAGAAAAGTTGATCCTGCCACATATACAGACGTATATGATGATATGTTCTTAAAACGATATGCAACATGTCTCTTAAAGAAACAGTGGGGTGCAAACCTATCTAAATTTAAAGGTGTAACTATGTTAGGTGGAGTAGAAATGGATGGGGAAACTTTGTATTCTCAGGCGATTGAAGAACAACAGAGACTAGAAGAAAAAATACAGCTAGCATATGAATTACCCCCAATGCATATGGTAGGATAAGATGGCAGTCAATACACATTTTCATACGAGTGGACTTTCTTCCTCGCTAGCAGAAAGAAATTTATATAGTGATCTGATTGCAGAGGCCATTCAGATTTATGGACATGATGTTCATTATATGGATAGAACACTGGTTGCCGAGGATACTATTTTTGGAGAGGACAACCTTTCTAAATTTAACACTCAAGCAAAAATTGAAATGTATGTTGAAGATGGTCAGTCTGGTTATGCTGGACAAAAAGAATTAATGTCTCAGTTTGGTTTTATGAACCTCAGTGAGATTAGGTTTGTAGTTAATAAGAAGAGGTTTCAAGACCTCACTAAACAGATTACGATAGAGAGTGGAACAGACACATTGTCTGGCTCTATAGTTTTAGAATCGGGAACAATAGAAAACTTTGAGAGTGGGTATATAATTTCCGAAGCAGATGTTACTGATTCTGATAGACCACAAGAGGGTGATTTGATTTATCATCCTGTATTAAAAAAAGTTTTCCAAATAAACTTTGTTGATCATGATGATCCATTTCATCCATTAGATGATACTCCTGTATACAAGATGGATTGTAGATTGTTTGAATACAGTAATGAAATTATTGATACTGGTGTAGACGTTATTGATGAAATAGAAGACGATCTTTCTCTTGACACTATGGATCATCAGACTACATTGGAACAATCCGCTGCAGTCAACGAAAGATTTGGATTAGAAATAGGTATCAGCACGAATGGAGATCAAGGTGTTCTTCTGGAAGAAACAGATGGAGACTACCTTGTTGGAGAGAACGATTCGAGTTCTGTGGGTACGAATATCGTACTGGAAGATGGATACTCCTTCTTATTGCAAGAAACATATGCAGTTGGGGATGGAACCGTTGAGGAAACTGCACAGAATGAGATTTTTGATGCTGCAGATGATACCATATTAGATTTCTCCGAAAATAATCCTTTCGGTGATGCTGGAGGTACTTAATGTTAGGACAACAATTTTATCACGAAACTATGCGAAAAGTTGTTGTTGGATTTGGAACAATGTTCAACAACATTCAATTGGTTCGTAAAGACAATAATGGTAATATAACGCAATCAATGAAAGTTCCACTCGCATATGGACCAAGAGAAAAGTTCCTTGTCCGACTGCGAGATGAACCAGATTTGAATAAAGCAGCTGCCATTACACTACCACGAATTGGATTTGAGATTGCTAATCTCTCTTATGATCCATCTCGTAAACTCAATCGGGTACAGAAGTTTAAGAAGGTTAAGGGTGCAAATTCAGACCAATTAGATACACAATATATGCCAGTCCCATATAATCTGGATTTTGAATTGTATATTCTTGCAAAACAATCTGATGATGCGTTGCAAATTGTAGAACAGATTTTACCATATTTTCAACCTGATTATAGTATTACGATTAAAGATATGACAGACATGGGTATTAAGAAGGATGTTCCCGTTATTCTGAATAGTATTAGTTATGAAGATGACTATCAGGGTGACATGACACAACGTAGAGCAATCATCTATACCATGAGTTTTACAACGAAGTTCTATCTTTATGGACCTGTTACATCTAGTTCGGTTATTAAGACAGTACAGGTTGATCAATATACAGACTTGCCTGATAAGTCACCGAAACGTGAACAACGGTATAAGGTATCGGTTGATCCAATTACTGCTGATGCAGATGATAACTTTGGATTTAACGAAACTACATCATTCTTCCAAGATGCGCCAGAAAGTGAGTCGTAATGAAAACCGTAGACAAAGAACTTGGTATCACTACCCCTAAGCCTGGACATAATCAAGAAAAGGGATTTGAGGTAATAGAGGATGGTAATCCTCGATTCCATATGGCAACAGGAGCAGGATATGATGATTTCCATCCTGTAGTTGCTAAAGAAAAAAATGACGTAATTCAACGTGATAAACTTGAAAGTGAGATTGACAGAGATTATGAATACCAACGACAAAACTTCTACAATTTGGTCGAAAGAGGAACGGATGCAGTGGACGGAATTTTGGACCTCGCTAGAGAGTCAGACCATCCCCGAGCATACGAAGTCGCCGGAAACCTTATTAAACAAGTTGCAGAAGTCACTGAAAAACTTGGTGACTTGCAAGAAAAAATGAAAAGACTAAAAGAGGTTCCTAAAACTGCTCCTCAAAATGTCACTAATGCATTGTTTGTGGGGAGTACTGCCGAGTTGCAGAAGATGTTGAAGGACAAGTAAATGTCCGATCCTACTGTATATCACGGTAATCCCAACCTAAAAACTGCTAATGTTCCTATTGAGTTTACAAAGGAACAGATAGTAGAGTATCAAAGATGTATGAATGATCCACAACATTTTGTGGAGAATTATATCAAGATCGTGTCTATTGACCACGGTTTGATACCATTTAAGATGTATGACTTTCAGAAGGATCTTATTGGAACCTTTCATAAAAATAGGTTTACCATTTGTAAACTTCCTCGACAGTCTGGTAAATCAACTACGGTACTATCCTATATGTTGCATTATGTCGTATTCAACGACAATGTTAATGTCGCTATTCTTGCGAACAAAGCTGCAACTTCAAGAGACTTGTTAGGACGATTGCAGTTAGCATATGAAAATCTACCCAAATGGTTGCAACAAGGAGTCATGTCATGGAATAAGGGTAGTTTGGAGTTGGAAAATGGGTCTAAGATTTTGGCTGCTTCAACTAGTGCTTCTGCCGTTCGTGGTAGTACTTATAACCTTATATTTCTGGATGAGTTTGCCTATGTACCAAGTAATATTGCTGAGCAATTCTTTTCCTCTGTGTACCCCACCATTACCTCTGGTAAGACCTCAAAAGTAATGATTGTTTCTACACCACATGGTATGAATCATTTTTATAAGATGTGGACTGATGCAGAGAACGAGAGAAATAGTTACATTCCTCTGGAAGTACATTGGAGTGAGGTGCCTGGAAGAGATGAGAAGTGGAAAGCAGAAACTATAGCAAATACTTCTGAATCACAGTTCAATACAGAGTTTGAGTGTGAGTTCTTGGGTTCTATTGACACATTGATTGCACCGTCAACATTAAGACGATTAACATATAAAGAACCAATACAGTCTAATAGTGGGTTAGATGTTCATGAGGCACCGCAAGAAGGTCACACTTATATGTTGACAGCGGACGTTGCTCGTGGTACAAAGAATGATTATTCTGCGTTTGTGGTGATAGATGTTTCAGAGTTTCCATATAGGATTGTTGCAAAGTATAGAGATAATGAGATAAAACCACTACTGTTTCCTGCTAAAATACATGATGTTGCAATGGCATATAACCAAGCATATGTTTTGATAGAGGTGAATGACATAGGAGAACAGGTAGCAAATACTCTACAATTTGATCTAGAGTATGACAACCTTGTAATGGCTTCGATGCGAGGTCGTGCGGGTCAGGTGATGGGAGCAGGGTTTTCGGGTGGTAGAGCGCAACTTGGGGTAAGAACAACAAAAGCAGTTAAGAAGGTTGGTTGTTCTAATCTAAAACAGTTAGTAGAAGATAATAAACTTATCGTAGAAGATTTAGAGGTTATATCAGAACTATCTACGTTTATTATCAAGGGTTCGTCCTTTCAAGCAGATGAAGGATGCAATGATGACTTGGTTGCATGTTTATTCTTATTTGCATGGGCAACAGATCAAACATACTTCAAGGAACTAACCAATATGGATATGCGTCAAACAATGCTGAAAGAACAACAGGAAGCGTTGGAACAGGATATGGCCCCATTTGGTTTTGTTGTTAATGGATTAGAACCAGATAATGTGGGTGAGATGACAGATGAATATGGAACCACATGGGCACCAGTTATCAGGGATTACGAAACAAACTGGTAAACAGACAGGGGCCAACTAATGTCGAGTATCATCTGGAATATAACGTAACTCATCACCCCGAAAATCAAAGCAATTTTCCAGTTTTGGGTATACAGTAAAACAAACAATATTATCGTAGGCAAGAGTCCAATAAGATATGCCGAGACTAAACACCCCAGCAACCATAAGAAGAAATAAGTATTTTCCCATTTTATGTCAAGTTCCTTTTCTGGTTTTAGGGATACCGAAATCGAAGAAAGTACTATTCCGATAACACAAATTAAAGATGGAAACACAGTTGAAAGATGAGGCCATTCACTCATACTAAAGAGACCAGCTGTGAAGATACCAAGAAACAAAAACATGGTATAATCAACACCCCATCCAATTTTCAACTTACTTTTTATTATTGGTGAAATTAATCCATAGAGAGTAATAGCAAATACACATAATACAATAGGATCAAGTAACCATTCATATCCCATAGATGTTATGGAACGAAAGTAGTATCTCTCTATCAATCCACCTAGAACAAACCCCAATGCAAGTGCTGGACGAGATAAATCTCTTTCTTTCATCAACCATCCTACTGCTCCAAATGCGACAAGACAAACCAGATCACCATATGATTGAGAACCTTGTATTGCACCTATGAATAATGTGGACATAATCAGTGGTGCAAGTACGGTCATCCGTATCAGGGTAATTTTAGCAAGTTGATCTGCGAATAAAAAACAAATACCAGCACCTATGATATTTGCGATAGTTAATGCCCAAACCATAGTATATGTTACTGACAGGTTTTCAGTTAACATATCAGGGCCAGGGACGTATCCATGCATATAGAATACTGCAAGAACCAGTACCATACCAGCAGAGCCGGGAATACCGAAGGAAATGGTAGGTATCAATGCACCACCTTCTTTTGCATTGTTTGCTGATTCTGGTGCGATTACACCCCTTACATCCCCTTCACCAAAGGTATTATTCTTTATACTACGTTTACCATGTCCGTATGCTAACCAATCAATTACTGCTGCACCGATGCCTGGCAGGGAACCAAGAGTAGAACCTAGTGCAGAACATCGTAGACATAGAAACCAGTTATCAAGAACATCCCGAATACCTTTGAGTTGTCCTTTACGAGTTTCTACCTTTCCATCAGATATACTCTGTCTATTTGATAGTAAATCTACTATTTCTGGTATCGCAAACAACCCTATTACGGCAGGAAGAAGGGGTATTCCTTCATACAAATATATGGAATCAAACGTCCATCTTAACTCTGATCCTTGGGCATCTTCACCAACAAGAGATAGTAGAATACCGAATAGTCCTACAACAATACCTTTTATGGGAGAACTACCAGATAGAATAGCAACAAGAGAGATACCGAAGATACAAATTGCAAATAGTTGGGGTGATCCGATACTAAGTACGACAGGTTGTAATATAGGAACACTGACTGCAAGAAGTAATGCACCGAAGATACCGCCTATTGCAGATGCAGAAAATGCAGCACCTAATGCACGGCCTGCTTGTCCTTTCTTTGCCATAGGATGACCATCCATGATAGTCGCCGCACTACCTATAGTGCCTGGAACTCCGAATAGTACAGCTGGTATGGTATCGGACGTTGTGGTTACTGCATATAACCCCATAATGAATACGATACTCACAATAGGATCCATTGTAAATGCGAGAGGAAGTAGAATGGATAACCCTGTCAACCCACCCAAGCCTGGAATGACACCAAGGACAAGTCCTATGATAACCCCAAGAGTGAGAAACATCAGTATTTTTAATTCAGTAAAATGCGATAGGGCCTCAAGTCCACTTTCGATCATTACAAAACCTCATTTTTCTAAATAAGTTCTATTAAATCATTATCTAACTTTATCCAGCAATTGGAACAGAGAATAGTAGAATTGTCAATAAGTTTTACGATATGTTTTCTACTATCTTCATTTGTTCCTACACGCTTGGATAGTTTTCTGATTTCAGAATTGTGAGGATAAAACTTGAGACATACTGTTTCACTTTCTCCACAATTCACACAGGATTGATTGTCTAGGTGTTCGTTTAATAGTTTGATTCTTTTGTAATAGTTTCTACGAGCAACCTTTTTGATAGTATCTTTGTATTTTTCATAATGTGTATTGGTCATAACTAAACTATTTATAAGACTTATAACATCTAAAAACATCTTTTTAAGAAAGTGTTTTTTATAAATATCAGTGAGAAGTAAGAAAACATTCTCTAATTAAAGAAAAGGAGAAAAACTATGGCATTTTTAGTCTCTCCCGGCGTTCATGTTCGTGAATTTGATGCTTCCACATCGACACCAGTTCTTGGTACATCCACTGGTGCTATTGCTGGACCTTTTGAACGAGGCCCCGTAAGTTCGGTTGTAAACATCAGTTCCGAAGAAGAACTTGTAGAAGTATTCGGAAAACCTCAAGGTGATAACTTTGAATGGTGGTTTTCCGCTGCGAACTTCCTTCAGTATAGTAATGCATTGAAGGTAGTCCGTGCTGAATCAGCGGTGGTTAATGCGGTCGCCTCTGGAACAGCTATTCTAATTCGGGATAACGATCATTACGAAGCGTCCTATGCAGCGGGTGAAGCATCCGTTGGTGAATGGGCAGCTCGTACTGCTGGTACTTGGGGTAACTCTCTTAGGGTTTCTGTTTGTGCCACTTCTACCGCATACGAAGAGAACCTTGGTTCTTCTAACCAGACAGTTGGTGAAGACGCTGCCGGTGCTACAGTGGTTAAAGTTGATGATGGTAGTGCGTTTAATGTTGGTGACCTCATTTCTTTCTCAAGTGCTGATGCGTCTTCAGATGCAACTGCATTTGCATTTAACACTGGTGACGAAGGAAACGAGTATGAAATTACTGGTATTTCTTCACATGATCTCACAGTTCGTCTAAAAGACGATCCAAACGGTTCTGGTGTTAAAGCAACCGTTCCAGATAACAGTTTCATCCGCAGACGTTGGCGTTTCTATGACCTGTTTGATGCTGCGCCTGGTACATCACAGTGGGCGACTGATAATGGTCGTGGTGCTGGTGATGAAATGCACATTGTTGTTTATGACGGAACTGGTGATATCACTGGTGCTGATAATGATGTTGCTGGACAACGCCAAACTTCAGTAATTGAAAGGTATCAGGGTCTTTCTAAGAACCCGAAAGCAAAGACTGCTCAAGGTGGTTCTAATTACTATCCTGATGTTATTTTCCGTCAGTCTGAATATGTTTACTGGATGGATCATAACAGCTCTGGTTCCAATTGGGGAACAGACACAACTTCTACTTATACAGCAGTTGATGCTCCCGCTGTTTCTACTCTTGCGAGCGGAACAGATGATTATGCTGTTACTGCTGGTGAGTTGGAAGATGCATATGACATTTATGATGATAAGGAACTTCATACAATTGACCTCGTTATTGGTGGACCAAGTTCTGGTGTTACCAATAGTGCTGCTGGTCAGGACACACACGTTACCATGATTACAGACCTTGTTGAAAAACGTAAGGACTGTGTTGGTTTCGTATCTCCTTATCGTGGTGCAACTGTCAATGTCACTTCCCGTATTACTCAAGCTAAGAACGTAAAAGACGCATTTGATCTGTGTCCTTCCAGTTCTTACATGGTATACGATAGTGGTTACAAATATATGTTTGATAAGTATAACGATGTATTCCGATATGTACCACTCAATGGTGATATTGCAGGACTTTGTGCAGAAACCGATAAGGTTGCTGCTACATGGTATTCGCCTGCTGGTACTGCTCGTGGTGCTGTTCGTGGTGCTATTAAATTGTCATTTAACCCATCTCAGTCTCAACGGGATACTCTTTACGGTGCGAGGATTAACCCTGTGGTTAATTTCCGTGGTGAAGGTGTTGTTCTGTTTGGTGACAAGACTGCGCTCAACAAACAAAGTGCTTTCAATCGGATTAACGTCCGTAGGTTGTTCTTGCATGTTGAACGTACTATTGAAGAAGCCGCTCGTGCTTCCTTGTTTGAGTTCAATGATGAATATACACGAAATTCATTCAAGAAACTGGTAGAACCTTTCTTGCGAGATGTTCAATCAGGTCGTGGTATTGATGATTTCTCTGTCAAGTGTGATCGTGAAAACAACACTGATGTAGTTATCAACAATAACGAATTCCGTGGTGACATTTACATTCGTCCTGCTTATTCAATTAACTTTATCAACCTGACGTTCACCGCTGTTCGCAACGGTGTGTCGTTTGCAGAAGTAGGAGGGTAATAACAATGGCACTTATTAACGACTTTAAAGCTCAAATGAAATTTGGTGGTGCAAGGAATAACCAGTTTAAGGTTACACTTGCTATTCCTCAAAATGTCATTGTCAATGGTGACACTGAGTCACAGGTTCAAGGATCATCAACTGAAGCAGTTATGCTTGAAAAGGCATCGTTTCATTGTCGAGCAACTAACTTGCCTGGACAAACACTTGCAGAAATTCCTGTGTCTTTCCGTGGTAGGACTATTTACCTTGCCGGTGATCGGACATTTGATGAAACTTGGACAACTACGTTCTTCAACGATGCTGACTTTGCGGTTCGCACGATGATAGAACGGTGGATGAACGCCATCAACGATCTACAAGAAGCAACTGGACTTGTCAATCCTGCTGATTATCAGCAAGATTTGCATGTTCAACATCTTGATCGTACCAACAAAATTCTCAAAAACTACAAGTTTGTATCTGCGTGGCCGACTTCAATCTCTCAGATTGATCTCGCTGCAGAACAAGCTGATGCTATTGAGACATTTGATGTAACGTGGAGATACATGCACTTTGTTACATCTGGTGTTGGTTCTGGTTCGCCAGCAGTGGATGATCCTGATGCTTCATCCTTTAGTGGTGGAGTTCTGAATAATCCAAACGCTGTTGGTGCTTAATATTTCTGATATTAGACTTATAAAACCTACTAAATAGTAGGAACAAAAAGTTATTGGAGATATTATGGCGGAACTGTTCGGTTTCAAAATAGAGCGATCAAAGGGAAATGATGGGGTAGTAGAACCTAGTTTTACTCCCCCATCTCCCGATGATGGAACCATCGACGTTGCCGGTGGTGGATTTTGGGGGCAAGTACTAGATACTGATGGACGAGAGAAAACTGATATTGATCTCATTCGTAGGTATCGGAACATCGCTCAACAGTCAGAATGTGATGCTGCGATTGAAGACATTGTAAATGAGGGTATCGTTTCCAATGAAAGAGATCAGGCGGTAGAGATCGTTTTAGAACGACTCAAATATCCAGAAAAAATCAAACGTAAAATCAGAGAAGAATTTAAAGAAGTCCTACGTCTTCTGGACTTTGATAAAAGAGGACACGATATTTTTAGGCGTTGGTACGTTGATGGAAGGTTATTCTATCATAAGTTGATCGACACTAAACAGCCTCGTAAGGGTATTACCGAATTACGGTATATCGACCCTGTAAAGATACGCAAAGTACGAGAGGTTGTCAAGGATAAAGATAAAAAAACTGGTGTGGAATTTGTGGTGAAAACCCATAATTATTATGTTTATAATGAGAAGGGTATTGCTTCTTCTACCAGTACATCAACACCAAGTCAAGGACTAAAGATTGCAGAAGATTCAATCACATATGTTCCTTCTGGTACAATAGATCAGAATACAGGTAAGGTTTTATCTTATCTGCAAAAAGCAATCAAACCAGTTAATCAGTTAAGGATGATTGAGGATGCGTTGGTTATCTATCGCATTTCACGAGCACCAGAACGTAGGATTTTCTACATTGATGTTGGTAATCTTCCTAAGATAAAAGCAGAACAATACCTCAAAGATGTTATGAACAGGTATCGTAACAAACTGGTATACGATGCGACAACTGGTGAAATACGAGATGAACGAAACCACATGAGTATGTTGGAAGATTTCTGGCTCCCACGAAGAGAAGGTGGTAGAGGAACAGAGATTACAACATTGCCAGGTGGACAGAATTTAGGAGAGATTGATGATATCGTATATTTCCAAAGGAAATTATACCGTTCACTCAATGTCCCGATTTCCAGACTTGAAGCGGAGAACGGTTTCTCCCTTGGTCGTGCAACGGAAATTACCCGTGATGAACTTAAATTCACAAAATTCGTACAAAGGATTCGGAAAAAGTTCACACCTCTATTTACAGACATACTTAAAACACAACTCTTGCTTAAGGGAATAATTGCTCCTGATGATTGGGATAAAATGAAAGAACACATTCAATTTGATTTCCTTGCAGATGGACATTTCTCAGAGTTGAAAGATGCAGAATTGTTGAATGATCGTATTCAAACACTTGATAGTATCCAATCCTATATTGGTACGTTCTTCAGTAAAGAATATGTACTGAAGAATGTTCTACGCATGAATGATGCAGAAATTGATGAGATGCGTGGACAGATTAAATCTGAAATGGAAATGGATAATGATGATGGTGGTATGGACGTTCCAGATGGTGGTGATGGTATCACACGTTATCCACAAGATGGTGACGGTAATGTTATCACACCAGATGAAATGCCTGATTATGTTGAAACTGATCCCAACAACGATGCTAAAACAGGTAAACGTGATAAATATGTAAACTATAAACAGAAGGATTTGGGTCGCCGTGATAATGAAGATCCTAATGATACAGGAGAAGATGATGAGTAAAGAGATGGTAGATGCCCTTTCTGCACAGGATATGGTAAAAGCAGGAGAGGTGTTCAAGGACGCAATGGTACAAAAAGTTGGAGATACGTTGGAAAAGAAACGTATTGAACTAGCAAAGGGACTAGTAAGTTCCCCTATTGAATCAATTCCAGAAGTAGGAGCGGAGACTGATGAGGTTTGATTCCGTATATAAAGTGGTGCAAGAGAAGGACGAACATAAAAAAAGTGCGGCCTATAAGAAACTTTCACCCAAAATGCGGAAAGCAGTAGATAAAATCTTTCAAAAAATGGATGCCAAACCTTCAGATTTCCTAAATACTTTTGATAAAACTATAAAAACAGTATCCAAGGAATTCAAAGTTACGGAAAGACAATTGATGAAATACTTTGAATCAGAGATGTTATCAATTTAGGAGTTAACAATGGCAGTCGTATTACAGGAAATTGTAGATAGTGACTTTGAATATTTTGTAAAGGTTACAACAACTGGTACTAACAGTGCAGCTAGTGTATTTGATGCATCTGCTGCTGAAGGTGCCGCAACGGATCCTCGTACCACTATTACAGGTGTTGCATGGTCGGTTGGTTCACAAACAGATATCTTGTGGGATGCGACAAGTAACGTAGTTGCTCTTTCACTGAATGGTAGTGGTAAAGTCGGATTTGCTGATGGTGTACCATCCATTCCTAATAATGCTGGAAGTGGTGTTACAGGTGATGTACTTTTAACCAATTCTTCTGCATCAGTTGGGACTATTTGGTTGCGTATGAAGAAAGTATCGGGTTGGGATAATATCACATAGGAGTTGAAGATGCACACACTTAAACTTATTTCAGAAGCAGTAGAGGATGCCGAACTTCTTATTGAAGAAGATGAGAAGGGTGGTAAGAACTACAAAATCCGTGGCATCTTCATGCAAGCTGATATCAAGAACCGTAATGGTCGAGTATATCCGATGGAAGTACTTCAGAAAGAAGTATCCAAATACAACAAGAATTTTATTAAAGAGAATCGTGCTTTTGGGGAACTTGGTCATCCTGACGGTCCTACCGTCAATCTTGAACGAGTATCCCATATGATTACCGATTTACATCCAGACGGCAAGAACTTTATTGGTGAAGCGAAGATTATGTCTACACCAATGGGAGAAATTGTCAAAAATCTAATGGACGAAGGTGCCAAACTTGGAGTTTCCTCAAGAGGAATGGGGAGTCTAGACCAAAGGAATGGTGCTAATTATGTGAGAGATGACTTCTATCTTGCGACAGCCGCAGATATCGTAGCAGATCCTTCTGCTCCTAATGCTTTCGTAGAAGGTATTATGGAAGGAAAGGAATGGATTTGGGATAATGGTATCATAAAAGAAGCGGAAATCGCAGAGATGAAAAGAAATATCGCCAAAAATCAACGGCGAAAAGCGAATTTTGAAGCTTTAGAATTCGCTAAATTCCTCAAAAAGTTGTAATTTATAAATAAATATTATAAATTTAATTTGTAAGGAGACACCTTATGTCCGATTCAGAATTAGACAAAACCATTGAGGAACTTGAAGCGGAAGTAATCGCCGAACTTGATGAAGCGAATAAACAACCTAATGACAGTGGGTTGGCTGCCGAGAAGGGTTCTAAAGTGGAAGGAGAAAGGCAAGACATGGGTCCTGCTGTTGTTTCTCCTGATGCATCGTCTGATCCAGGCAAAGCTGCATCCTCTAAAGCAAAGAAAGTGAGTGGTGACGCTCAACAGAAGGGTTCTAAACCAGCCGAAGCGCCGAAAGCGCAAGGTACTGCTTCTAAACTTTCTACGCCAGGAGATGCAGAGAAACTTGCTGCTGGAGATGAAGTCGATCATGATGGGGAACAGTTGGAAGAACTTGCCTCTAAAAAAGAAATGATCAACGCTATGGTCAAGAAAATGGAAGATATGTCTGTAAAACAGATTGCCGCCATGGTTGACCCCAGCGATGACGAAGAGGATGAAGAAGAAACCGATGCGGTTGATGAAGCCAAGAAGGAAGAACGTGAAGTCCGTATCAAGGAAATCGACGTTGCAGAAGACGTTGAAGCCCTTGTACAAGACGAAGACGAACTTTCGGAAGACTTTAAGACCAAAGCGGCGACTATCTTTGAAGCTGCTGTCAAATCGAAAGTGCGTGATGAAGTAGAACGCATTGCCGATGAGCTTTCCTCAGAAAAAGAAACTGAAGTTGCCACCTTTAAGGAAGAACTTTCCGACAAGGTTGATGACTATCTAAACTATGTTGTTGACGAGTGGAGTAAAGAAAACGAACTTGCTATTGAGAGAGGACTCAAGGGTGAGATCGCTGAAGACTTCATTAACGGTCTACAACAGTTGTTCACAGACCATTACATTGACGTTCCTAATGAGCGGTATGATGTTCTTGAAGCTCAGTCTGATAAGATTTCAGAGTTGGAAGACAAACTGAATGAAGAGATTGAGAAGAATGTCAAACTCAAGGACTCCAATGATGTTTACATGCGTGAGCAGGTCATTACAGAAGTAAGTGAAGACCTTGCTGACACCGAAGTAGAGAAGTTTAAATCTCTTACGGAGGATGTAGATTTCGTATCGGAAGATAAATTCCGTGAGAAGTTGGAAACTATCAAAGAAAATTATTTCCCGAAAGTTTCCGTTGAAAAAGAACTAGATGATGAGAATGACGGCTCAGCACAGGACATTGATACGACTGATGCGATGAAATCGTATATGTCAGCTATCAGTCGTAACAAGGCTCGTGCCTCATAAAAACACTATTTTATAAATAGATGTATAATTAACGTAAAAGGAGAAACAAAAATGTTTCAGACAGAGCATCTACAAGAGAAGTGGCAGCCAGTCCTAGAGCATCCTGACCTTCCGAAGATTGAGGATTCCTATAAACGAGCTGTTACCACTCTTATTCTAGAGAACCAAGAGAAAGCGTTGTCGGAAGACAAAGCGTTCTTGACGGAAACTGCCCCTGTCAACAGCATGTCTGGTGGACAGATGGATACTTGGGATCCGATCCTGATTTCCCTCGTTCGCCGTGCAATGCCTAACCTCATTGCTTATGATGTTGCTGGTGTGCAGCCAATGACAGGACCTACGGGTTTGATTTTCGCTATGCGTGCTTCGTTCACCTCTCAGGACGGTGCAGAAGCTCTCGTAGACGAGTCTATGCCTGATATTTCTAACCAGAACGCCGCTGGTACTATTGGTGGTGGTGACGTTGGTGCGACAGAAACTAACCCTGCCGTGCTTAACGATAGTCCTTCCGCTGGTACTTACACAAGTGCAACTGGTATGACAACTGCCCAAGCTGAAGCTTTGGGTGACAGTGCTGCTAATGCTTTCGCACAGATGGCGTTTAGCATTGAGAAGTCCACAGTTACCGCCGTGTCTCGTGCCCTCAAAGCCGAATACACGATGGAACTTGCTCAGGACTTGAAAGCCATCCACGGTTTGGATGCAGAAACAGAACTTGCTAATATTCTTAGTTCTGAAATTCTTGCTGAAATCAACCGTGAAGTTGTTCGTTCACTCTATGTCACCGCTGTTAAAGGTGCTCAGATTAATACGACAACTGCTGGTATCTTCGACCTCGACACAGATTCCAACGGACGTTGGAGTGTTGAAAAGTTCAAGGGACTTATGTTCGCCATTGAACGTGATGCCAATGCGATTGGTCAGCAGACTCGTCGTGGTAAAGGTAACATCATCATTTGTTCCGCTGACGTTGCGTCTGCGCTGCAAATGGCTGGTGTTCTTGACTACACGCCTGCTCTCAACAATAACCTCAATGTTGACGACACATCGACAACTTTCGCTGGTGTGATGAACGGACGCTATAAAGTGTACGTTGATCCTTACAGTGCGAATGTCGCTGCAAGTCAGTACTATGTTGTTGGTTACAAGGGTACATCCCCTTATGACGCTGGTTTCTTCTACTGCCCGTATGTTCCGCTTCAGATGGTTCGTGCGGTTGGTGAGAATTCCTTCCAGCCCAAGATTGGTTTCAAGACACGTTATGGTCTTGCTGCTAACCCGTTTGCCGCTGCTGGTGCAGTTGCTGCTGGTGATACAGTTAACTCTGACGCTTCTCTTGATGCGAATACCAATGCTTGGTATCGTCGGGTTAAAGTCACCAACCTTATGTAAGAATAATAAGGTGACTTAATTACCAACTTAAAGAGGGTTCCAAACGGAACCCTCTTTTTTTTATATTAAAGTTTTATTACAACTTAATTTCTCATAATAAATACATTGAGAATGAAAAGGATATATTATGTCAAAAACAAAACTTTGGAAGAAGGTGAAAAAAATGGATTTAGGTAATCCCGTTATCACTGCCCTAATTGGGTTGGTGATTTTTTATATTGGTTTGAAAATGTTTAGTGGTGGAATGAAGTCGATGGGTAATATGGATCACCTATCCTTTTTTATTCACAACCCATATTGGATGTTTCTTGGTGG
>MDSZ01145375.1_pt1 | contig 20061 bp, 20 predicted proteins | sample 811201 | NCBI WGS metagenome assembly MDSZ01 (sample SAMN05326647, study PRJNA326480) | marine metagenome | isolation source: seawater | place: Indian Ocean: North | collected 2010 | reverse complement strand
GATAAGGAGATTTGGATTAAGAACAGGAGATACTGTTGAAGGACCAATTAGAGCACCAAAAGAGGGTGAAAGATATTTTGCTTTACTTCAAGTTAGTAAAATCAATTTTGAAGAAACAGATAAATTTAAACACAAAATTGCATTTGATAATTTAACGCCTCTCTATCCGAATAAACAATTGGTCATGGAAGTTGAAACTAATAAAACAGATAAGAAGGTAGACTTAACACCAAGACTTATAGATCTTGTAAGTCCTATAGGAAAAGGTCAGAGGTCATTAATTATATCTCCACCCAAAGCTGGAAAAACAATGATTTTACAAAGTATAGCTAATTCAATTACTGCAAATCATCCAGAGTGTTATTTAATGGTCTTGTTGATAGATGAAAGGCCGGAGGAAGTAACTGACATGCAAAGAACTGTTAAAGGAGAGGTAATAAGTTCAACATTTGATGAACCAGCGCAAAGACATGTTGCTGTAGCTGAAATGGTAATTGAAAAAGCAAAAAGATTAACAGAACATAAAAAAGATGTTGTTATATTATTAGATTCAATAACAAGATTGGGAAGAGCGTATAATGCAGTAGTTCCAAGTTCTGGTAAAGTTTTGACCGGTGGTGTTGATGCAAATGCATTACAAAGACCAAAAAGATTTTTTGGTGCCGCAAGGAATATAGAAGAAGGAGGTTCCTTGACAATAATTGCAACAGCATTAATTGATACCGGAAGTAGAATGGATGAAGTTATTTTCGAGGAGTTTAAGGGCACAGGTAATAGTGAAACTATATTAGACAGAAAAATATCAGAAAAAAGAATATATCCTGCAATCGACATCACTAAATCTGGAACAAGACGTGAGGAATTAATATTTGAGAAAAACGATCTTCAAAAAATGAATGTTTTGAGAAGAATCATTGCCCCAATGGGCTCGATGGATGCTATTGAATTTATAAACTCTAAGCTTAAAGATACAAAAAGTAATTCTGATTTTTTTAATTCGATGAATAAACCTTCTTAAGATCTTTTTTCAATAAGATAATTAAATAAATCCTCAAGATTCTTTGTATACTTTTTCGAGTCAAACAAAATTTTAGTTTCTTTATTATCAAGTTTTTTTTTAATTTTTAGAAATTTTTGTTTATTATTTCTTAGTTCTATTGCTAGAGAAATATAGTCATTTAGATTATCTGTTATAAGATCACTTAATTTAATCGCAGAAAGTATACTTGTAGCAACTCTGGACGCAAATGACTCTCCTTTAATCGTAACAGTTGGAACTTTCCTTCTTATAGCTTCTGCTACAGTGGTATGCCCATTGTACGGAAAAGTATCTAAAAACAAATCCATAATTTCAAATCTTTTTAAATGTTCAGAATAATTAATTTTGTCAGCAAAAATTACTCTTTTAGGATCTACTTTGTGTTTTATACACTCATTTCTCAAATTACTTGATGCTATATCATTGTTATTAAGAAGCCATAAAATGCTGTCATCTGTTTTCTTCAAAATTTCCATCCATGCTTTAAAAATAATTGGTGTAATTTTGTAACTATTATTAAAACTTCCAAAAACAAAACTTTTAGGAGGAATTCCTAAATTTTCTTTTGTAAATTTTTTATTTGATATAAAAATACTTGATGGGTTTGGAAAAAAACTGTTAGGTAAATTTACAACTTTTTCCGTGTAATATTTTTTGTATTTTGTTGGAATTAGCTCTTTGTCACCTATAATATAGTCCATAAAATTTGTACCCATCGTTCCTGAATAACCTACGTAGCTTATTTGAATTGGAGCAACTTTTTTTAAAAAAATTTCATTTCTAGAATCTGAAGTATATCCTGTCAGATTGATTGCAATGTTAATGTCTAGAGTGTTACATAAGTTAATCACCTCTTCATCAGATTTATTATTAATGTTATAAAATTTATTAAAATATTTTTGTATATCAAAATGTGACTCATCTTTAATAGGACCATGAAAAAAACAGTAAATTTCAAAATTATTTTTATTATGGTTCTTATAAATATCCTGAGTTAGTTGTAGTACTGGATGATTATAAAATTCAGCTCCAAAATACCCAACCTTTATTTTTTTTCCTCTATTTATCGATTTATTTAATTTTTGGTTAACTTTACTTTGAAATGAAGTTTCATTAAAAATTAAAGCATTTCTTTTTTGTAATTCCATCTCATCTATTAACGAAAGTAAAGGGAATGGTTCTATTATTTTTTTATTATTCTTAATCCCTTCTTTTAAATATTTTATATTTTCTTCATAGTCTGTCCAATCACATATATGCATCTTTGCGTGTATATGTTTGCCATATACATATGGAAATTGAGGATTAATACTTAATGTTTTTTCAAAAAAATTGATAGCATTCTGAAAATCCTTTTTTAATAAAAATATTTCAGCTTTATTATTATAAGCTTCAGCATTCTCTTTATTTATGCTGATAGATTTGTCGTATGCAATTATTGCATCCTCAATTTTTCCCATGGCTCTAAGCAAGTTTCCAATGTTATTATAAATTTTGTAATTATTTGGTGAAATCTTTAGTGAAAAATTAAAATGCTTTATTGATTTTTCAAAATTATTTAATCTTTTATAAGCAATTCCCATATTAATATTAGTATCCAATGAATTTGGATTTAATTTAAGTGCCTTATTGTAATTAATTATTGCTTCTTTATTATTATTGAGATTGGTTAATGCTATACCAATGTTATTATAATAATTCGGTACATTTTTTTTTAATTTAATCGCGCTTTTTAAATAATATACTGATTTCTCATAATCGTTTTTTTGCAAAAAGGCTGTACCAATAAGAAAATATATTTCTGAATTTACTGAATCTTTCGGTAATATAGATTTATAAATTTCTATAGCTTTATCAAGATTTCCAATTTTATGGTTTTTTTTAGCCTCATCAAGAGTTTTTAATTTACTTAACATAAGATAAATTATTATTTTAAACTAAATAACCCAGTTCTTTCATTTCTTCTTTAAATTCATCTTCAATTTTTTTTCTAATATCCTCCCTCAATAGTCTTTTCCATCTGTTGTTAAAACCTAGATTAAAAAATTTTATTTTTTTTTTGTTAGTATCATACGCAGCCTCATCAAAGCCTTCATTTTTTTCTTTATTTTTTAATACATTAAAATTTGTACTTTCGATTGCTTTCTTCAGTTTTTTTCTATCAACTCTCTCAGTTTTATTTAATAATGTATTTGTAAATACAATTATGTCTCTAAAGGTCTCATATTTTTCATTTTCAAAGTCTTCGTATTTAATTATGAGCTTTCTAAAATTTTGTGATTTGGCCCAAGATTTATAATGTTGAGACCAACTACTAAGTAATACCCATGTCCTATAATCATCTGAATTAGCATCTTTTATATTTCTATCTTTATCAATAATAAACTTATAAGCATCATCCAGACCTATAGAGAAATGGTTAGTCAATGATGTAATAACATTCCGTGGATCTCTAACAACATAAATTGCTCCTAGTGACATCTCAACATTTGTGAATGGTTGTCCTTTGTACTGACCTAAACAGCTATGTGTTTTAAGAAATCTAGCTTTTTTTTTATCTTTAATTTTTTTTTGTGCCTTTAACCAATTTTTAGATGCTTGATCAATATCATTAAATGAATTTTCAAAAAATTCTGTGTTTGGAAATTGTTTTATATTTTGTAATAATTCGAAGTTAAATTCTCCATCTTCTGAAAAATAATATGCTGATAAAAATGATCTAATATATGTATTTCCACTTTTTGGATACGATGAAATCCAAACTATCATAATTTAAATATATCCTAGTTTTTTCATTAAATTTTTATATCTTAACTCAATATCAATTCTTATTTTTTCATCTAAAAGATTTTCCCAATTATTTTTTGGTCCTTTGTTAAAAAAATTAAATTTTCTATATTTATCTTTATATTCATTAAATTCACCACTTTCCTCCATTTTTTTTAAGCTATTAAAGCTAGTCGTATCGATAATTTTTTTAATTTTTTCTGGAGAACAATTTATTTTTGTAAATTTTGATATAAAATTTACGATTCTTACTATTTCTTTTTCTTGGTCTTGAATGAGGTTTTCATATTTTATTAGCAATAAATTATCATTGTATTTTGTCCAAGAGTCAAAATGATCTTCCCATGTTCCTACTAAAGTTAAAATTCCCTTATTATCTTTAGTACGTTCTTTTAATACTCTTTTTGAAAAAATAAAATTTTTTGACTCTTCTTGACTTAAATTAAAATGATTAGATATGGAGTTAATAATATTTCTTGGATCTCTTACAATATATATTGTCCCAATCGTATTCTTTTTATTTGTGAAAGAGTAATTATCGATTTTTATATTCGCATGGTGAGTCTTTAAAAAATAAAGTTTATTATCTGAATTAATTTTTTCTTGAGCCCTTATCCAATATTTTTTTATTTCATTAATATTTTCAAAATCACAATTGATATCTTTGAATTGAGATATACGAGGAAATTGTTGAATTTGAGATAGTAATTTCATGTCAAATTTACCATCATTTGAGTATGCAAGGGCTGTGATAATCGATCTAACCCAAGTATTTCCACTTTTTGGATAAGAAGCCAGCCAAATAATCATTGAATTATTTTTATATTAAATTCATATTGTAGCTAGAATAAAATGACTATCTATGCACTTTCATCTGGACCTGGTATTTCAGGAATTGCAGTAATAAGAGTATCTGGACCGCATACTAAAAAAGTCCTTAAAAATATGACTTTTTTAGGCATACCCAATGCAAAAACCGCAACTTTAAGGAAATTTAAATCTTCCAAGACCAATGAATTAATTGATGAGGGCGTATTGTTGTGGTTTCCAGGACCGGAAAGTTACACAGGTGAGGATATGGCCGAGTTTCATGTGCACGGAAGTAGAGCAGTTATTGATGCAATGCATTTATCAATTTCTAATATTGATGGGTGTAGATTAGCTGAACCTGGTGAGTTTACAAAAATTGCATTTCAAAATGGCAAGATAAATTTATTAAAAGCTGAAAGCATTTCAGATTTAATATCATCAGAAACTGAAATTCAAAGACAACAGGCCATAAAAATTATGTATGGAAAAAGTTCAAATAAATTCAATTCTCTTAGAGATAGGCTAATAAAAGTTTTGTCAAACATCGAAGCTAAAATAGATTTTCCAGAGGATGATTTGCCTCAAGATATTTTAGCAAATATTAATTCAGAAACAAAAAACATTAAAGATGAAATACTTAAAATACTAGACGATAATAAAGTAGGTGAAAGAATAAGAGAAGGTTTTAAAATCTCAATAATTGGACCTACCAATGCAGGAAAATCCTCTCTATTAAATTATTTATCAAAGAGAGAAGTTGCTATCGTTTCTGAAACTGCAGGAACCACAAGAGACATTATTGAAACTCATTTAAATTTAGATGGTTATCCTGTTACAATATCAGACACTGCTGGCATAAGAGATTCAAAAGATGATATAGAGAAAAAAGGTATTAAACTTGCGATTGATAGCGCGGAAAAGTCAGATTTGAATATAATAGTTGTAGAACCTAAAAGTGTTGATTTTACTGGCTTTTTGAAGGATTTTACAAAAAAAAAATCAATATTAGTTGTTAATAAAATGGACCTTGGGGTTAATCAAATAAACAGTGAAATAAAAAAGCATAATCCAATTTTTATATCTATAAAAAAGGAGAAAAATATAAATAAACTAATTAACAAGATTAAAAAAAATTTAAAAACCAAATTTATTTCATCAAAAGATATATTTATTACAAGAGAAAGACACAGATCTAATCTTGAAAAATGTGTTGAATATTTAAAAAACTTTGAAGAAAAAAAATCATTAGAAGATTTTGATAAAGCTGCAGAGGACTTAAGATTGGCAACAAGATATCTTGGAATGATTGTGGGTAAAGTGGACGTTGAAGAAGTATTAGGTGCAATTTTCAACGATTTTTGTATAGGTAAATAATCGTTGATAATATTAGCTTTTTTAACAAATTATAGTGTTTTCTTGTAAATTTTAAGATCAATAATAAATTACAATTATGAAAAATGAGTTAACTTTTGATGTAGTTGTGATAGGTGGGGGCCATGCTGGTTGTGAGGCTGCTGCAGCATCATCAAGAATTGGAGTTAATACTGCACTGTTCACTCACAGTTTTGATACAATTGGTGAAATGTCATGTAATCCAGCAATTGGAGGACTCGGTAAAGGCCATTTAGTAAGAGAAATAGACGCTTTGGATGGTGTTATGGGTGAGGTAGCTGACAAATCTGGAATACAATTTAGATTATTGAATAGAAGTAGAGGGCCAGCAGTAAGAGGACCTAGAACTCAAAGTGATAGATCATTATATAAAAAATATATGCAAAAAAAACTTGTAAAGTACTGTAATTTAACAATTTTTTCGGATCCTGTAATTAAGTTTAATTTCAAAAAAAATGTTATAAATGGTTTTATAACTCAATCAGGAAAAGAAATTAAATCCTCTAAGATAATTCTTACAACTGGAACATTTTTGAATGGTTTAATACATATTGGTGAAGATAAAATGCCCGCTGGGAGATTTAATGAGAAGCCCTCTACAGGCTTAAGCGAACAATTGAAAAAATATAATTTTAAAATGGGAAGATTGAAAACAGGCACACCTCCTAGGCTCGATGCTAATACAATAAATTTTAAAAATTTGGAAGTGCAGCATGCAGATGATGATCCATACTTTTTTTCTTTTCTGACTAAAAAAAATATAAATAAACAAATCTCTTGTCGGATGACATATACGAATGAAAAGGTTCATAGAATTATTGCTAAGAACATAAAACGAAGTGCTATGTATTCAGGCAGCATAGAAGGTGTTGGACCAAGATATTGTCCATCAATTGAAGACAAGATAAAAAAATTTGCTGGAAAAAAAAGACATCAAATTTTTTTAGAACCTGAGGGGCTAAATGATAATACAATTTATCCAAATGGAATTTCAACCTCATTGCCAGCAGAAATACAACAAGAATTATGTAGTAAAATCAATGGTTTAGAGAGTGTTAAAATTTTAAGACCAGGATATGCAATTGAGTACGATTTTGTAGATCCAAGGGAGCTTTTTTTAACACTTGAGACAAAAAAAATTAAAAATTTATTTCTTGCCGGACAAATTAATGGAACAACAGGTTATGAAGAGGCTGCAGCTCAAGGATTGATTGCTGGTGCTAACGCAGCACTTGCAATTAAAGGAAAAGAACCTTTGATTTTAGATAGGTCTGAGGCATATATAGGAGTGATGATAGACGATCTCGTGACCAAAGGTGTTGCGGAGCCCTATAGAATGTTTACTTCACGTGCAGAATATAGACTTTCCTTGAGATCAGATAATGCAGATATTAGATTAACTGAGAAAGGTATATCAAAAGGACTGGTGCAAACTGAGAGAAAGCGAATATTCAGAGAAAAATATAGTAAATTGTCAAAATTAAAAATTAAAATGGAAAAATTAAAAATTACACCCTCAAAAATATCTAAATATGGTGTTAATATAGCGAAAGATGGTGTTAGCCGATCTGCAAATCAAATTTTAGGACAAAAATCAGTGAATATGGAAAAAATTCGAGAAATATGGCCTGAAATTAAGCATGTTTCACGTGAAATTGATGAACAATTAGAAATAAGTGCCCATTACAAGGGTTATTTAAAGAAGCAAAAAGCAGATATATTAGCTTTTAAAAGAGATGAAAATTTAATTATACCAGAAAACATGAATTATGACAGTTTTTCAGGTTTGTCTAATGAAGTTAAGTCTAAGTTTAAAAAAATTAAACCAAAAACAATGGGTCAGGCTTTAAGAATTGATGGAATAACGCCTGCAGCAGTATATATTTTGTTGTCTCACCTTAAAAGAAAGTCTATTAAGCATATAGCTTGATTGATTCGAATATTTTTAAAATTGATAGTTTATTAGCTCAAAATGTTCCACGTGAAACATTAAAAGAGCTTGAAGACTATTCTAATGAGATAATATCAAAAAATAAAAGCAAAAATCTTATTAGTAAAAGTACAGAAAGATCAATAAATACAAGGCATATTGAAGACTGTGCACAAACTATTGATTTTATTGATAAAAAAGATATTAAATTATGCACTGACTTAGGATCTGGAGCGGGATTGCCTGGTATAGTTTTAGGTATTTTAATGAAATCAAAAAAGCCCCTATTTAAGGTCATTTTTTACGAAAAGAGTTATCACAAAAGTACTTTCATAAAACAGATGTCAAATAAATTTAATTTAAAACATGAAATTCATCAGAAAAACATTTTTAACGAAAAAAATTTAATAACGGATGTAATCATTGCAAGAGCATTCAAACCTTTACCCATAATTTTTCAGATAGCCAAAACAAATTTCAAAAATTTTAAGTATATTGTGGTCTTTTTAGGAAAAAGCGGAAAAGGAATATTGAATAATGCACTTAAATTTTGGAAATTTGACTACGAAGAAAAGAAAAGTTTAACAAATGACGGTTCGTTTATTATAAAAATTTCAAATTTAAAAAAAAAAAATGAATAAAAAAATAATTTCAGTATTAAATCAAAAGGGCGGAGTTGGAAAAACAACTACTGTCATTAACTTGGCAGCAGGTTTGTCTATGAAAGGAAAAAAAATTCTTGTAATAGATTTAGATCCACAAGGAAACGCAACAACAGGTCTTGGATTATCAAACACAACAAATTCGGACAAAACAATTTATAATGTCTTGAATGGTAATAAAAAGATTAATGAAGTAATTCAATCAACAAGTTTTGAAAATCTAAATCTAATCACTTCAAACGTAGATTTGTCAGGTCTAGAAGTTGAAACGGCCGGCGACAACCGCAGAGCATTTAAACTAAAGGATGAATTAGCCGCTATTTTAAATGATTCTGGAGCCTCATATGATTATATATTAATAGATTGCCCACCATCATTGAGCCTTCTTACAATTATGGCTCTAGTTGCTTCCGATGCACTAGTCGTGCCGTTACAAACAGAATTTTTTGCATTGGAGGGTCTTACTCAACTGATGAAAACAATTGAGAGAATTAAATCAAATTTAAATCCACAACTTGTAATCAGGGGTATCCTTCTGACCATGTTTGATAAAAGAAACAAGTTATCAGGACAAGTTGAGATAGAGGCAAGAAATTACTTTAAAGAAAAAGTTTATTCAACGTCAGTTCCAAGGAATGTAAGATTATCCGAAGCCCCATCACACGGTATACCAGTGCTCTTATATGACAAGATTTGTCCTGGAAGCAAAGCTTACTTTAAATTTACAGAAGAATTTTTACAACAAGATGAACAAGTGGTGAGTGCAGCATGATCAATCCATTCAAAAGCAAAAAAGGTCTTGGCAGAGGTTTATCATCCTTGATAGGCGATAATGATATCAAAGAAGTACCTAAAGATAAAATTTCAATAAGTTCGATAGTTCCTAATAAAAATCAACCAAGAAAGTTATTTGAAAAGGAATCTCTAGAGGAATTATCAAACTCAATAAAGGAGAGAGGAATAATCCAACCACTAATAGTTAGAAAATCAGATGATCAAGATAATAAATTTGAATTAATTGCTGGAGAAAGAAGATGGCAAGCTGCTCAAATGGCAGGATTACACGAAGTTCCAGTTGTAATAATTAAATCAGATAATTTAAAATCCTTAGAATTAGCGATTATTGAAAATGTTCAAAGACAAGATCTTAATCCTGTTGAGGAGGCAGAGAGTTACAAAAATTTGATTGAGAATTTCGGTTATGATCAAGATAATGTTTCAAAGTTTATTGGGAAGAGTAGATCGTATATTTCTAATTCTTTACGATTATTAACTTTGCCAGATAAAATAATTAATATGGTTAGGCTTAATAAAATTTCACAAGGACATGCTAAGATTTTAATTGGTTTAGAAAATTCTTTACTTTTAGCAGAAAAAATAATCAAAAAAAAGTTATCAGTTAGACAAACTGAAAGTCTAGTAAGAGTTTTAAAAAACGGATCAAATAATAAAAAAAAAAAGGACTCAAATACTATTGCTACCGAAAATCAATTAACTGATAAAATTGGCATGAGGGTTTTTTTGAACAATAGAAAGAACAATTCAGGTACCTTAACTTTCGAATACAAAGGGACTGACCAATTAGATAGATTAATAAGTGTTATTAAAAATTACTACTAGTAATTCACTATAAAATCAGACACTATATTTAAAGAGTTTTTTGAGTTATTTTTTATTATTGATTCAATTTCACTTATTTTATAAATTTTTTCCTTCAAATCATTAATTTTCCACTCATTTACCTGCTTTTTGACATTTTCTTTATCTTTCCAGAATATTGGTGGTTTTACGTTCATTATAACTTTATCTATATCATTTATATTATTATTTTGTTCAATAATTCCGAGTAGTCTTTTAGATTTGAATAAGATTGTTCTTAAAATTAGCACACAATCTTCTTCAGAATAATTATTCTCGTTTAAAATTTTAAAAACATTTTTTTTGTTTTTGCATAAAAATTGATTTGCTAATTCGCTAACTTCATAATTTTCTGCTAAGTTTGTTAGTTTTTGAATTGTTTCTAGTGTTATTTCCTTGTTGGAGATTGAATAATTATAGATCTTTTCTAATTCGATATTAAGGTTTTTCCTTTCACCTCTAGCTCTTTCAACAAGCAGATTAATAGACTCTCTACCCAACTTTATTTTATGTTTGTTTAAATATTGTACAACTATTGAAAATAAATTCTTTGCATCATCTTCATAAAATGGAGTGGTTACTAAATTTTTATCCTTTTCAAATAAGTTTCTGAGTTTAGATCTTTTTTCTAGTAATCCAGCTTTTAAAATAATCTTTATATCTTTTAAGTTTTTTAATAATAATTCATCAATAGTATTACGAATCTTGTCACTAGCTCTATCAATAATTAAGATTTTATCATTATTAAATAAGGAATTATTTAATAATTCGCCAATCACCAATTCACTATTTTTCACTATTTCATTTTCTTCATATTTAATAATTTCCCCTAAGAAACCATTGGTGAAATATTTTTCGATTATTTCGTTTTGAAATCCTTCATTCTTACCATAAAAAAGATAGTAGTTGTAATTGGAAGTATCTAAATTTCTATATTCAAAGTGCTTAACAATCATTTGTTTAAGGAAGTTATGATCATTATAATCTCAGAGGAAATATTTTTTGACAAACTCTTTAAAATATTTTCCTCATACTTAAGTAATTCAAATTTATCAGTAATATTATTGTATGTTGCTTCCTTAAATATACTATTTCTTGTTATTTCATCTCCATTTTCACTCAAGATAAAATTTAAATATATCTTCTGTTTTAATATTGTTGGATCACCTTTTGTATCTGAAGAAATAATTTCTTTATCGTTCTTTGTAGAAAAATAAATATCATATTTTTTATTTCCGTTACTTTTTTGTAATAAATTATTTTTAATTATTTTGTTTATTTTATCGTTTCCCTCTGAACTAATATTACTGAATTGGAAATTATATTCGTTATTTAAAAGCACTGGTTCATAAGAACATCCGGAAAACATAAAAAAAACAAATAATAATGTTAATATTTTAGTCATTTATTAAAATATTTATTAATCTATTCTGAACAAATATAACTTTCTTAATATCCTTTTTATTTAAATATTTATCAACAATTTTATCTTTTTTTATTTTTGACAAAACTTCTGCTTCATTGATATCTCTCTTAATGTTTAATAAAGCTCTCTTTTTCCCATTAATTTGAACAACAAAATTGATCTCTTCTTTATCTAATAATTGTTTATTAAATTTTGGCCAATTTATATCTCTTAATTCGTCAAGATCATGAAGACACTCATTAGAAAAATGAGGGACAACAGGCATAAAACATATAAGAATTTTTTTGTAACATTCTCTTAGATTTTTAATATTTTTTTTTTTGTTTAAATAACCAATTAAATAATTATATGTCCCGTACATATTAGCAACAATTACATTGTAGTTAAACTTATCTAGATTATTTGTTATTTTTGCAACGGTTTGATTTGTAAACTCATCAATTTCATTATCAAAATTTTCGTTAGTTTCTTTAAAAATTTTTTCTTTTATTTCATTGTGTAGTATCCATAGTTTTTGAATAAACTTATAAGACGAAACCATTCCTTGTTCTGACCATTGAACATCTTTTTCTGGTGGGCTATCTGATAGAATAAATAATCTGACTGAATCTGCTCCATAATTTTTTATTATTAATTCTGGGTCTACCACATTTTTTTTTGATTTCGACATGGACTCAGATGGTCCAACTTTTACTGTTTGAGCATGATTATTTTTTTTGACAAAATTATTATTTACTTTTTCAACTTCTTCTGGACTTAGCCAGTTATTGTTTTCATCTTTATATGTTTCATGACAAACCATTCCTTGAGTAAATAAAGATTCGAAAGGTTCTTTGATGTTAAAATTTTCATTTTTATATTCAATAGCCCTCATAAAATATCTTGAATATAGTAAATGTAAAATAGCATGCTCTATCCCACCAATATATTGATCAACAGGCATCCAATAATCTATATCTTCTTTTTTAAAAGCATATTTATCCTCATTTGGTGAACAGAATCTAAGAAAATACCATGAAGAGCAAACAAATGTATCAAGTGTATCAGTTTCTCTAATCATTTTTTTTCCATCTATAACGATCTCTTTCCATTTTGTTTGTTTATCTAGTGGATTGCCTTTAACATTCAGATCAATATTATCTGGTAATTTTACTGGCAACATCGATTTAGGTATTGCATGTGCCACTCCTTTTTCGTCATAAGCAATTGGTATTGGGCAGCCCCAATATCTTTGACGGGATACTCCCCAATCTTTTAATCTGTAGTTTGTTTTCTTTTTTCCCAATTTTTTTTTCTCTAATATTTTAATTGTCTCGATAACTGATTCTTCTGGGGCTTTAAGACCATTCAAGAAATTTGAATTTATCAATTTACCAGGTCCCGGATAAGCTTCTTTACTAACTTTAAAATTGTCATCCTTATCGTTAGGCTTAACAACTGTTCTAATTTTCAAATTATATTTTTTAGCAAAATCAAAGTCTCTCTGATCGTGACCAGGACATCCAAATACAGCACCAAATCCATAGTCCATTAAAACAAAATTAGCAAAATAAACTGGAACTTTATCTTCGGGATCTAGTGGATTAATTGCTTCTAAATTAGTCTTAAATCCAATTTTTTCTCCAACAGCAATAGCCTCCTCAGTTGTACCAGTTTTAGAACATTGTTCTTTAAATTTTATAAATTCAACATCATCCTTGTAAAACTTTGAAATTTCGTGGTCAACTGATATGGCCAAAAATGAAAATCCAAATAAAGTGTCAGGTCTTGTTGTAAAACATTTTATATTTTTAACTGGTAAATCTCCTTGAATTTTAAAATTGATCTCACATCCAAATGATTTACCGATCCAATTTTTTTGCATTGTTTTAACTTTGTTGGGCCAACTATTTAAATTTTCCAAACCATCTAATAAATCTTGGGAAAATTTTGATATATTGAAAAACCATTGACTTAATTTTTTTCTTTCAACTATTGCCCCTGACCTCCAACCTTTTCCATCTATGACTTGTTCATTAGCTAACACTGTCTCATCTACTGGATCCCAATTTACATAGTTTTCTTTTCTATAAACCAGTTTCTTTTCAAATAATTCTAAAAAAAAATTTTGTTGATGTTTATAATAGTTCTCTGAACATGTTGAAATTTCTCTACTCCAATCTATAGATAAACCCAATTTCTTAAGTTGATTTTTCATAGTTATTATATTTTTGTTAGTCCAATCTTTTGGATCTAATTTGTTCTCTCTTGCAGCGTTTTCTGCAGGCATACCAAAGGCATCCCAGCCCATAGGATGCAAAACATTGAAACCACTTAAAGACTTATAACGAGATAAGACATCTCCAATTGTATAATTTCTCACATGTCCCATATGAATCTTGCCAGAGGGATATGGAAACATTTCTAGACAATAGAATTTCTCTTTATTTTTATCTAATTTTGTTGCAAAGATTTTATTATCTTCCCAATTTTTCTGCCATTTATCTTCAACTAATTTAAAATTGTATCTATCCACAAATGAACTTTTTATCTATTTAATTATATTAAGATCTTCATTTAATCTCACCAATATATGGCTTTTTTTTCTTAGATGTATTCTGCTTTTCGTATACAGCCGCTTTGGTTAGAATTTTTTCGGCAAGGTCTGTAGATAGAATTTCAGATCTATCTTCAATTCTACAATTTTCTTGTATCCCACATTGTTTATAAAATACTTTAATTGACAAAGCATCAGATCTTATTTGGTTACTTAAAAATCTAACTGAAATTTTGACTGACTCATTGTTGTTATTATCATTGTACCAATCAGTAACAATAATTCCTCCACTGTAATTGGCTAATGATAAAGGCATGAATTCTAAAGTATCTAATGATGCTCTCCATAATTCATTTGAACTTGCGAAATCAAATGTACCACTATTCTTTCGACTCATAGCCGATCCTAATCTAAAACCTCTTCCTTCTTCAATATTTTGCCTCATCCGATCTTTTACGTTTGGTTCTATTTTACGTGCATCTGAACCTTTTAAGCCGTTTGAACAAGCGGTCGTCAGGAGAATAATTATTAAACAACTAGCAAATATAGATTTCATAATTTGAATATATTTAGATTATTTTTAAATTTATTGAAATTTATATATTTAACAAAAAAAGTTGAATTATATGGTTTTTTTGTGATGTATATTTGCAACACTTCTACTTAAAATTAACCTTTTTCATTATATTTTCGAATGTTTTAGAGGTTTTTTGATAAATACATTCTGTTTAATATTAAACTTAAAACAAAGGAGATCTTAATATGAACAAACTAACTAAAGTAGGGTTAACAGCATTAGCTGGTTCCCTAGTTGCTGGTTCTGTTTCAGCTGCTGAGCTAACTGCTACAGGTAGCGCAGGCATGACTTTTACAGGCGGTGACGAAAAAGCAACATCAGGTAACGGTTGGACAATGGCTGACTCAGTTACGTTTTCTGCTTCAGGAGATGTAAATGATATCGGTGTAACATTAAGCATAGAGCTTGATGGTGATGCTGCTTCAGAAAAAACTAACTCAGGAACAGCATATTCATCTACAACTAGCATGAACGTTGTTGACAGTCACTCAATCGCTTTAGATTTCGGTGATGCTGGTTCATTAACATTTGCTGGTCACGGTGGTGACGGTTTCTTAAGTGCTAATGATGACGTAATGCCAACTGCATCTGAAGAGCCATGGGATGTTGTAACTGGTGCAGACGCTGGTGTAATCAATGGTTTCTCAGGAAACAATATGTTTACATACAAGTATAGCCATGAGTCAGGTTTAAACCTAACAGCTTCATACATTAATGCATCTGATGCAGTAACTGATGTATCTTACAGCGATTTTGGTGTAACTTACACAGGTATGGATGGTTTAACAATCGGTTATGGTACTGGTGACGTTGAAAACGTAACTAATACTAAATCAACAGAAAGTACTTTATTTGCAAAATATGCAATGGGTTCAATCACTGTTGGTATGCAGAAAAATGAAAAAGATGCTGAAACTGGAACAGATACAGAGTCAACAGGAATTGGTATATCTTACCAAGTAAATGATGACCTAACAGTTTCATATGGTACTAATACACTTGAGAAGTCTGGATCTGACGATCAAGAAGCTCAAGCTATTGGTATTTCATACACAATGGGATCTTTAGGTATTGCATTGTCAATGAACTCAGTTGATAACATTGCAAACTCTGCTAACAATGACAGAGAAGCATATCAACTTGGTCTAAGTTTTGCATTCTAATTTGTAAAATTTATTTATATAAAAGGCCCCATTCAATGGGGCCTTTTTTTTTGCTCAAAATGTGAAATTCCGCTGTATCCATAACAATTTAGGAGTTTTACTTTTGCTAAATTAGTATTTGATATTCCACCTAAGGCTATAATTTTTTTTCTAGTTAAATTTTTAAGATTAATAAATTTATAAATACCTAAATAATTTTTATTTTTTTTAAATAGTGATGATAAAAAAATTAAATCAATCTTTTGCTTTTCTTTAAGTCTGATCTCTTTAATATTGTGTGCTGATCCCATAATTAAAAATGAAGTTTTGAGGTTATAATTCAAATGTTTAAAATTACTGTTAAATGAAGGCAAATAAACTCCATCTAAATTTAATTTTAATGCTATCTTAAAGTTGTTAGATAGATAGAATTTAATTTTCTTATACAAACAATAATTTCTAATTTTAGTAATTTCTTCAAGATTTATCGAGGATTTGTAATTTCTGTATATTATTCCTGTATTATTGTCTAATTTATCAATATTATTTTTTTTAAATGAATTTATAAAATAAAATTTTCTTGGAATATTATAATGCATGAAACTATAAAAAATTTACTTAAAATTACTCAAAATGTTAAGTCAAAGTTATCAACAGACAATAATATGAATAAATATCCCAAAATAATAGCGGTATCAAAAACATTTAGTATTGATAGAATTAAACCACTTATTGATTACGGTCATATTCACTATGGGGAGAACAAAGTCCAGGAGGCTAACGAAAAATGGGGGTTAATTAAACAAAATAATAAAAATTTAAAACTACATTTAATAGGTCGTTTACAAACAAATAAAGTTAAAATAGCAGTAAAATTATTTGATTACATTCATTCATTAGATAGTGAAAAACTTGCAGATAAAATTTACACACAACAAAAAGAGCAAGATAAGAAGATAAAACTTTTCATACAAGTAAACATGGGAGAGGAGGATCAAAAATCTGGTATAAAAAAAAGTGAAGTTGTAGATTTTTATTATTATTGTAAAAACAAGGATTTAAATGTTTTGGGTTTAATGTGTATTCCTCCTTTTGATGAAGATAGTTCTAAATTTTTTAAAGAAATGAAAAAATTAAATGATGATCTTAACCTAAAAGAACTTAGTATGGGCATGTCATCAGATTACTTGACCGCATTAGAGAATTCTTCAACATATATTCGAATTGGTTCAAGTATTTTTGGTAAGAGAGTTTAGAGTATTGTTATAGTTGTTTTTTTATTTAATATCTTTATCAAAATTAAAAAATCTTTTTCACTTAATCCAATACAACCAGCTGTAGGTTGATAGTTTCTTGTTAAATGAATAAATATAGCACTACCTTTACCAACTTTTATGTTTTTCCAATTGTACTTTATAGGAACAAAAAAATCATATTTATAATCTCGTCTGTGAAGTTTTTCATAAGTAAAATTGGAATTAATTTTTACCAATTTATTATAATTTTTTTCTGAATTAACATCGTTACACCATCCCATATCTCTCATTATGGCAACAGTTTTTAATTTAGTTTCAGGAATTTTTTTTCTATCTTTTCTAAAATAAATTTTATCTAATTCAAACTTACCTGATGGTGTTTTTTTATCTCCTTCAACTTTATTAGAAGTAATTCCACCTTTTCCAATACAACATTTGAAAGTAAATTCATCATAAATTAGTGTATCTTTATTTTTAATTATAATTGACATATTGTTCTAGGATGACAAATTCTAATATGCTCGTAATTCATAAACTTCCAATCTTATTTAGTATATTAAATGAAATCAAAAGTATTCTAAAATTTGATTTAATTTCGATAAATGACAACAAAATTGAAGAATACTTTAATGAAAAAAATTCATTAATAATATCCAGCGATCAAAAATTAAAAACTAAGAATCTAATTACACTTAAAGCATATCCCATAAATATTTATAAATTAATAGAAGTGGTAAATATACAGTTTCTAAAAAACAGATTTAATCAACAGAATAACATTAACGTTGGTAAATATAATATAAATTTAAACTCTAGAAAAATGATTTGCAAAAATAAATCTTTATCATTAACAGAAAAAGAAACAAAAATTATAAACTATTTAAATAATTCAATTAATCCAGTTACAATTAATAACTTACAATCTGAGGTATGGGGTCACAAATCAAAACTAGAAACTCACACCGTTGAAACACATGTATATAGATTAAGAAAAAAAGTAGAAAAAAAATTTAATGATAAATCATTTATTTTGAGTTTGAAAAATGGTTACAAAATTGAAAGCTAAAAAAAATCAGATTGCTAAGGATCTATTTTCTAAAAAGTACAAATTAAAAATTATTAAACCAAAAAAGGGTAAAGGGAGTTACACAAGAAAAAATACTAAAGTCTAGCCCCTATTTGTTGAATTACTTTTGAAGACATTTCCCTACCTTTATTTAAACATTCTAAAGAGCTTAAATTATTTAAATATCCATGCAAATAGCCAGCTGCAAATAGATCCCCTGCTCCCGTGAGATCTTTTATATCTAATTTTTCTTCAATACCATTCTCTGTTATCTCTTGACCTAGTATTGAAACCGCACCCTTTTCTCCTCTAGTAATAACCACTAATTTACCAAGATCTTTGGAAAAATTTATAACTTCTTTAAAATTTTTAGCATTTATTAATGAAATCATTTCTTGCTCATTAGCAAAAGTTATATCTAGTTTGTTTTTAACTAAATCAAGAAAATGTTCCTTATGTCTATCAACACAAAATTGATCAGATAGTGACATTGCTGTTTTATTTGAATTTTTAATAGCTTTTTCAAATGCTTTTTTTGGTTCACCCTCATCCCACAGGTATCCCTCCAAAAATATCATTTCAGCTTTTTTTATAGTGTTCTCATCTACATCATTTTCATTAACTTTACCTGCTGTTCCGAGGAACGTACACATAGTTCTTTCAGAGTCAGGGGTAACTAAAATTAAGCAAGTTCCAGTGGGCAATTCTTCTTTTTTTTTTGAATAAAAGTACTCTACATTTTCTGACCTTAATCCGTCTTCATATTTACTTCCTAATTCATCGTCACTTATTTTACCAATAAAACCTACTTTGCTGCCTAATTGAGATAATCCAACAATAGAATTTGCTACAGAGCCACCAGATATAGTTTTTTCAATTTTAAGATTTGACAACATTAACTGAAACTCCTTATTATCAAAGATAAGTTTCATCGTACCTTTAGTAAGATTATTTTGTTTAATAAAGTTTTCCTCAACCTTACAAATTACATCCACAATTGCATTTCCTATACCCAAAATTCTCATTTTACATTTTTGTCCATTGATTAAGTGGTGGCATTCCCATTTCTAAAAGATTTGAATCTTTAGCTATACATACAATGTCAGCAGATATAGATATTCTTTCATCATTATTCTGAGTTGGTTGTGTAGAATGTATTGTCTTTGAGGGAAATATTACAATGTCATTTTCCTCAACATTAACAATTGCCTGTGTAACATTAAATTGATTCATTTTTTTCACAATGCCTTTTTGTAAAGCTGTATCAGATCTAAAGATGCCAGGCATAATTTCATTTTTGTAGCTTTCATCAAATACAACGAAGTTTGAGTCTTGTTTATTCTTTTTTAGATAATATGCAAAAGAAATGTGTGATTGGAAATGTCTATGTTTCTTTATTCTTTCGTTACCAATAGAAATGGTAGCCCAAGATCTTTGAATATATATATCTACTAACTTACTATCAATTTCAACACAATTCAAATATCCCCAAACTCTTTTTATAATTTCATCAAAAAGTTTTTTAAACTTTTTATTTTTGTGAATAAATTCAAAGCCCTGAGTATCACCTGTCCAAGCGTTAGTTTCTGTTTGATATCTCAAATTTTTTGAGTTTTTTTTCATATCCCTTATTTCATTAATCATAACATTTTTATCTTCCTCACTAATCTCAATTTTGTCTTTAATAATTGTAAGCGGAAAAAGATTTATTAAATTCATTTAAGCTTTTTTAGTTTTCAATGGCTTTTTTCTTTTAGGATAACAACTCGTGCAAATTTTACAAGAGATACCATAGCATTC
>MDSZ01035527.1_pt1 | contig 20062 bp, 18 predicted proteins | sample 811201 | NCBI WGS metagenome assembly MDSZ01 (sample SAMN05326647, study PRJNA326480) | marine metagenome | isolation source: seawater | place: Indian Ocean: North | collected 2010 | reverse complement strand
CTTTATAATCATGAAAAAAACTATCTTTTTGATCAATTAAAATATCAATTTTCACTTAGTAATTTTTTTTAAATAATCTACTATAAATAATAACCAAATTTGATGTAAATTTTCAATTTGATTATAATTACTACTGTTAACCCATAAATTATAATTACCTAATTTTCTTAAAGGATTTAATTTTGAAAAACCAGTAAACGTAAAAAGTTTATTTTTATTTTTTTTTACAAATTGAGCAGCTTTAATCATATTTTTTGATTTACCACTTGATGAAATAAGAATTACTATATCTTTTTTTTCCAAATGGATTTCTAAGACTTTTTTTATCCAATTTTCATATTTAAAATCATTTGAGAAACATGTAATCAATTCAGCATTATTAAAATTTAAACATTTTACATTAAAATTATTAGATAAATCCAAACTAAAATGAGAAGCTATAGCAGCACTACCTCCATTACCAAATACTAATATTTTTCCAGATTTTTTTTTTGTTTTTTTAATTTCTTGAGCTATTTTATCTAAATACAAAATATTACTTTTGTCTAAAATCAAATTTAAAAAATTCTTAAAATAATGTTTATAAAAAATTTTAAAATTCATTCTTAAATTAAATTAATATTTTGCATAAGTTTTACATTAAAAAATTTATCATCATTAAATGTATTTTTAAGTTTACCAGTATCAAAGGCATTTTTTAGATCATTTACAGCATCAGAAATAGTGTGATTAAATTGAAAATTATAATCCTTAATCAACTTTTTTGATGAAATATGATAAGATCTATTATCATCTGTAGGTACTCTTTTAATTTCAATTTTATTGTCTATATTTTTTTTCACAATTTCTGCTAGCTCGTTTACAGAATTATTTTCTATACCAGCATTTACTATATCACCTGACATTTTATCTAAATCCTCTTTTATGAAGAATTCATAAACTCTAATCATGTCTTTAATGTGAATATTGGGTCTTAATTGGTCACCTCCAAATACATTAATTACTTTTTTATGAAAAGCAAAATTTGTAAGTATATTAACAATTAAATCTAACCTTTGACGTCTAGAATACCCACAAACTGTTGCTGGTCTTACAATAAAAGGACAAAAATTTTTATTTTTATAGCTAAGTAAAATTTTTTCACAATTTAATTTAAATTTGGAATAATCAGTAATTGGATGTGTACTATCGGTTTCTATAACATTGCTTTTTTCCTTTACTCCATAAACGCTAGAAGATGAAGCAAAGATAAATTTTTTAACATTCCTTTTTCTTGATAAATCAACTAAAGGCTCGAATGAGTCAAAATTTATAGACTTACCCAGGCTTGGATTAAGTTCAAAGCTTGGGTCATTTGAAATACAAGCTAAATGAATTATTACATCATAATTATCAATATGATCTTTTAAAAATTTATAATCTCTTATATCTCCTTTAATTTTTTTATAATTTTTGTGATCATCAATTGTGTTTTCTCCATAAATAAATAAGTCTATCACACCCACTTTATATCCTTTTTCAATCAAGTAAGGCACTAGCATTGAGCCAACGTAACCACCACCACCAACTATTAATATTTTGCTATTTAATTCCATATTTATTTAAGAAGGTAATGAACTGATTTTTTAAGATTAATTTTATTGAGGATACTACTATTTGCATAAGTATTCGTTGTTTCAGCAGCAGCTATTGAGGCGATAAACAGTGATAATTCTTTATCACAACCTGCTAAAAGGAATAAGTTTAAGTATGCAAATAAAGTATCGCCTGCTCCAATTTTGTCAATGACATCAGTTGCAAACGCAGGGCAAAGAATTGTTTTGTTATTTTCATCAATCATCATTGCACCTGCTCTTCCCATAGTAACAACTAAATACTTGGCCTTTATAATTTTTTTCAATTTTCTTGCTAAAAAATTTAAATCACCGTCTCTTTCTTTAAGTTCTTGCCTTAATTCAGTAGCATTTATAACTAGACATTTGGGTTTTAAATATTTTGAAATATTGTTATATCCAACTGTTGATGAATTTACCTGAGCATTAAGTCCAAAGAAATTTTTTTGTTTAGATATAAATCTTGCAGTTTTCAAGGATATCAGCCCATGACCAAAATCTGCTACAATGATTGCATCCTTTTTTGACTTACTTTTAGTAATTTTTTTTAATAAGATTTTTTCACTAAGTTTATCTAATGCAGTATCATTTACTAAATAACTTCCAAAAAGTTTTTTTCTATCTCGCAAATCATAAAATCTTTTTTTTATAATCGTACCACTATCTTTTTTAATTATATAATCAAATTTGATTTTTTTATTCAAATTTTTATTTATAAAGTTTAAATATTCTTTTTTTCTACCTATGTAAGATACAATATGTACTTCTTTACAAAATTCAGCCAAATAATTTGCCATAGACAAAACACCACCTATATATTTATTTTCATAAAGATCTCTGACAATAAGAACACTTTCTTTACCAGATTTTCCCATGCCCTCACAAAAATTATAATTATCTATTATCGCTTCACCTATCAGCAATATTCTTTTATTACTTAATTTTTTTAGAATAATGTCTAAATATTTATCTAGATTTTTTTTACCTAATTTTTTAAGATATTTTTTTTGACTTGAATTGAATACTAAATCAGATTTATTAATTATTTTTGAAGAACTAAAAGTCTCTTTAGTAGTAAAAACAATTTTACCACCATATTTTTTTGTTATTGATTTTTCTATCTGAATTTTATTAGTAATGTCTTCTTTGCTATTTTTATAATCTGGTCCTTTAATATAAAAATCTGGTTTAATCAATTTAATTAAATTTACTGCATCATATGCATGGTTCACAAAAACATAATCTACACAGCTTAAGCTTGATATAACCTTGGCCCTATCACCTGACTTAAAGTAGGGTCTTCCTGGTCCCTTTTTTACAAATTTATCCTCTGTTAAAGTTACAAAAAGAATATCTCCATACTTCTTTGCTTCTTCCAAATATGCAACATGCCCTGCATGAAAAAGATCGTATACCCCATGACAATGAACAATTTTTATTTTTTTTTGCCTAAGTTGAGCTATCTTTTTTTTTAAATCTTCAGTTTTTTTTATTATTTTTTTTGAAAACATTTATTTTAGATATTTATACCATGATTTTGTTTCTTTTTTAATTAGTGAAGGAGTCCATACTGGCGCCTTCTTCCAATAGTCTATGTTTTTTATTAATTTTTTAATACCTTCCTCAACAGATATTTTTGGCTGCCATTTAATATCTTTTTTAATCTTATTAATATTAGCAAAAGTACAGTCTGGTTCTCCTGGTCTCTTTGGTATATGAATTTTGTTCCCCCCAAGTAATTTAACTATTTTATTAACTGAGACTGTTTTTCCTGACCCTATGTTGTAAACATTACTTTTTGTTTTAGATATTGCCACTTTAATCATCGCATTAACTACATCTGAAACGTAAGTGAAATCCCTCGTTTGGTATCCATCTCCTACTATAGTATATGGTTTAGATGAGATTTTTTGAGCTAAAAAAACCCCAAACATTGCACCATATGTGCCTGAGGTTCTCGACTTAAGTCCATAAACATTAAATAATCTAAGAGAAACAACATTTAATTTATAAACTTTATTCCAATGAATTAATATTTGTTCACCTAATAATTTAGTTAAAGCATAAGGATATTCTGGATTTAATTTTGTATTTTCGGTAGTTGGGTATTTTTTTGGCACTCCATAACAAGATGATGATGCGGAATAAATTACTTTTTTAACTTTATATTTAAAAGAATATTTGGCGATATTATAAGTGCCATTAACGTTAGACTGATAATAATTATCTGGATTTTCAATACTGGGAACGATATCAGCCAAAGCAGCTAGATGAAAAACATAAGTAACATTTTTAAAGTTTTTAATCCAATTTCCTTTTTTAGAAATATCACAATTAACAAATTTAATTTTTTTGATTATTTGACTCAAATTTTCAAGTCTACCAGTTGATAAATTATCTAAAACTACTACTTTATATTTTTTTTTAACAAGCTCTTCAACAAGGTTACTGCCAATAAATCCAGCTCCACCTGTAACAATAATTTTTTTTTTCATTATTTCTTTGTTTGAGTTTTATGTAATTTTTAAAAAAAGTTTATTTCCTTTCCAATATTTATTTTAGGACAATTTTTTTATAATTTTTGAATATTTTTAATAATGCATCTGCAATAAATTTTGCTTGAGATATTTTCATTTGTGGAGCTATAGGCAAACTAAGTTGTCTACTAAACCAAACTTTTTCAATATTTTCTAATTTTCCACATTTTCTACATCCACCACTATTGCAACCTTGCATTCTCATAACTCCGTTGAGATTAATAGGAAAATGTCTCAAAATCATTAATACTTTAAATTTTTTAAATAGTATTTTTACAATTTCGTCTCGTTGAATTGGAGAATTTTCTTTTGTAAAAAAGTTAAAAATCCACCAACTATTTCTACTTTTTTTATATGTTTGTAGTTTTTCTAAATAAGGAATTTTAGAAATTGCTTTGTTATATATTGAGGCAATCTTTGCTCTGGAACGGATTAATGACTCAATTTTTTTTAATTGCACTCTACCTACTGCCGCTTGTACAGTTGTCATTCTATATGTTGACCCCATCATGTCTAAACTTTTCCAATCTAAATCCCAGGCATCACCCATTCTCAAAAAATCTGAAAATTTAGCTTTACTACTTTTTCCTGATGCTCTCAGTCTAGAATCTGAGAAACTTTCAGCTTCATTTGGCTTTCGATATATTCCTAATTTCTTAACTTTTCTCACAACTGTTTTACCAAATGGAAAATTTGTTCTTAGAAGTTTTGCATAGTTTGCATAAGATTTATTATTTGTAACAAACATTCCACCTTCACCTAAAGTTGAAATCATTTTGTATGTAGAAAATGAAAAAACAGCAATATCACTATCATGACCAATTTTTTTTCCATTAAATTTTGCTCCAAGAGCATGTGCAGAATCTTCAATTAATGGGATTTTTTTTGGTTTTAATATTTTTCTTAATTCTCTTAAATTTGCTGGATTTCCTCCATGATGAACAAGGTAAACAGCTTTTGTTTTTTTTGTGATTAATTTTTTTACTGATTTTGGACAAATATTAAGAGTATTTTTTTCAATATCAGCACATTTAATAGTAACCTTTCTTTCAAGTAGATGGTTATAAGTAACCCAGAATGAGTTAGCTTGACAAATTACTTCGTCACCCTTTCTTAGATCTAGTATTTTCGAAGAAAGTTTTAAAGCAGCACCACATGAACTTAACGCTACTGCGTATTTAGCTTGACAATATTTGGCAAATTCTTTTTCAAATAATTCAACATCCTTGCCTCTTGTTAAAAAATCACCCGATTTTATAACTCTTTTTATTGCAGCAATTTCTTTGTTGTCAAAAATTGTTCCAACTTTGGGTTCAGTAAAATTTTTCATATTTTCATATTTTTATATTTAAGGCAGACAGGTCTCTAATTAATACTGATTTCATTTAAGTTTTATCTTATAGTATGTCAAATACCATTTGACAAATTTATTAATGCCAGCACTTATTTGTGTCTTTGGATTATATTTAAGATATTTTTTTGTTCTTGAAATATTTGAGTAAGTTTTAATTATATCACCTTTTTGAAGAGGTAAAAAATTTAGTTTAGCTTTTGTTCTAAGAAATTGTTCTATAGTTTTTACAAACGTAATTAATTTGACACTTTTTCCATAACCAATATTAAATATAATGAATTTTTTTTTATCTTTTTTTAAAAATTTAAAGACTAAACATTTTTTTACTGCATCAACTACATCATCAATATAAGTAAAATCTCTAGAATGTTTGCCGTTATTAAATAAATTTATTGGTTTTTTTTCTATAATTTTTTTTACAAAATCAAATAATGCCATATCTGGTCTGCCCCAAGGTCCGTAAACTGTAAAAAATCTCAAACATACTGTTTCAATTTTGTAGAGTCTACTATAACTGTGAGCCATTACTTCATTAGCTTTTTTTGTTGCAGCATAAAATTGAATTGGATTATCGGTCGAGAGGCTTTCTTTGAATGGTCCTTTATTTTGTTCGCCATAAACACTACTAGAGCTTGCAAAGATTAGTCTTTTTGTTTTAAAGACTCTGCAGTTATCAATAATGTTAAAAAATCCATCTAAATTATTTTTCAAATACTCTCTCGGTGCTTTTAAAGAATATCTTACACCTGCCTGTGCTGCTAAATGAATTACTTTTTGAAACTTAAATTTTTTAAATATATGACTTATTTTTTTATTGTCACAAATATTCGCCCTATAAAAAATAAATTTATTTTTATTTTTTCTTGAAAGATTTTTTAGTATTTCAATTTTTTTTTTCTTTAATCTTGGATCATAATATGTATTTAGGTTGTCAACCCCAACAATAACATTGTTTTTTTTTATAAGCTTTTTTGCAACATGAAATCCTATAAAACCACCAACACCTGTTATTAATATACGCATATAATTATTTAACTTTCTAATAAAAAGTTATTTTTTTTCAAAAAGCTAGTCCCAATTTTAGATCTTATTACCCCATGTACATACAAATCTTTTGGGTATTCATTCCAAAATTTTTCATGCAAATATCTATCTTCTTTTTTTTCATCCCATTCTTTAGAAATTCTTTTAGTTAACTCTTCACAAGCATCTTTAATTTCCTCTGGTGTATTGTCAATAATTTCTATATCTTTATCTCTATGAAACTCTAGCAATCCATAATTTCCCATTGGCATTCCAAATTTATCATCTGTCACTTTGCCATCTTTATCTAATTCAGTAAAAATTTTACCTCTATGTATTCTTTTAAACTCATTAAAAGAAATAAATAAATATTTATTTGTTTTTTTCTTCCACTCATTAAGCAAACGTGAATCTTTTTCTACTAAATTAGAATTTATTCCTTTTTTTGATAAATCTATTATTTCTTTTAATGAAAGATATTTTTTCCTTTTTTTGCTCCAAAATTTTTTAAAGATTACAACATGTTTATTATTCCAAAGTTGTAAGCCTCCAACATCAGCACAGTTCACGGAGCAAGTTGGTTTTCTAAATATCATAGAACTTAATAATATTCCTGACTCACTAACTAAGTTTAAATGTGAGTTATAAAATAAAAAAATATCTAAAAAATCTGACTTAAACTCAGAGTATGAATAATCAATAAAATTTTTATTAGGTATATCTAATTTTTTTTCAGTAGTTTTGCCCATTCTAATTACAAAAAAACCTTTTTCTAAAAAATAGTTTATTGCTTTTGTATAATCTTCAATATTGGAGTTTCTATGTTTATGTCTAATCATAGAAAGCTCAGAAAGTGCTATAACATTTTTCCCAAAATATTTTTTTCTATAAGCGTCATCTCTATTAACAACACAAATATATTTTTGATTAATTCCTTTTCCCATTTTATTTAGAATATTAAGACCTTTTTCAATTTCATTTTTAGTAAATTTAATTTGAGTAGGTGTAGAATGAAAAACGTCCTTAACATCTCTAACTGTAATAGGATTAAGTAATACAATATTTTTTTTTGAAAAATACTTTGCTATAAAAAAAAAGTATTTATAAATAAAAGACACATTTAAATTTCTTTTTACAATTATATCCCAATACGAATTAACTGAATTATTTGAAACCAAGAAAAATAAGTCTAAGGATTTAATTTTATTTTTTTTTTTGTAGCTAAGATAATATTCAATATCAAAAATATAATGTCCAACAACATTATTGTGTATTTTACCAAATCTTATTGGATAAAAAAAACTTATAAAATAAATCGCAAAAAAAATTGGTAAAATTAAAACATATACTAATAGTTCTAATATTGATTTAACTAATCTCAGTGATTTATAAAAAATAAACTTTTTTAAACTTTGTTCTTTAAATTGTAAGTACTGTCTTTTTAAAAAATTATTTTTTATAATCATAAGATAATGGTTATAAAGTTCGATTGTTTATTTAATTCCACCATCAACAGTTAATATTGATCCATTTATAAATTGATTTTTTTCAGAAATGACCAAATCTATAATTGCTGTAAAATCTTTAGCGTTACCAATTCTTTCAACAGATAATGTCCTCTTCATTAAATCCTTTATTTCTTTGGGTTTTTGCTGAGTTGCTTTATACCAATTATTGTTTTTTGCAGCTACAATGCTAGTTTTGATACAATTAATTAAAATATTATATTTTCCAAAGAGAATTGAACTTTTTTTAACATAATTCTCTAAAAAGGCTTTTGCAGCTGAATATGTTATTGATGTTTTGGGATCATCAACAGCGTGCGAAGAAAATAACAAAATTCGACCAAATTTATTTTTAATCATATCTTTTATAAAAAAATTTATAATTAAAAGATGTTTAAAAAAATTTAAATCTAATTGTTTTTGCCAAGTTTTTATATCAAACGGATATTCTTTAATACCAAAAGTTCCTCCAACTGAATTAATTATTATGTCTGCTTTCACTTTTTTCTTTTTTAAAATTTCTATTATTTTTTTATCCTTTAGATTAAAATTTAATTTTATTAATACTAAATTTTTTGATTTTCTTATTTTTAAAGGAATATTTCCTAGACTTTCATCTTTAGAATAGGTGGCATAAACTTTATACTTTTTTACAAAATTATCCAAGCATGGTATAATTATTCCTGAAGTCCCACCAATTATTAATAAATTTTTCATTTTAAAATTAAGCCTGTTACATTTTAACTATAATAATATTCTTTCAATTTTTTAATTGATACTTTTTCTTTTCTATTGGCTGACTCATTACAGGCATCCAATAGTATCCATGTATCTAACGAATTTTGTTGTAACCATTCTCTTTTTTTTTTATCATTTATTGACTCATAGAAAAAATTAAATTGTCTTTTTTCATCTTCTACTAACCCGTTATCTAAATCTTTTAAAAAAAGATCTTGAACTAAATTTCCTTTTTTATAAAGCTGAACCCTACCACCATCTCTTTTTAAATCTGCTTTTTCTCCGTGGAAGATCCAATTACCACTCCATCTCGATGCATAACCAAAAGGGTTTCCATGACCTGCGCGAGTGCCTGTATATGTGAAAGGAACTCCATCTTCGTATTCAAATATACACTGACCGCCTGAAGTACCTAAAATACCTTTATAACCTATTTCATCATCTTCTCTACTATGAACATAAGATGTTACAAACTCAGGCAGCCCTTTAGCTGCAACAAGTTGACTTAACTGATGACAGGCTAGAGTATGAAAAAACATTCCTTCTATCGTAACATCATCCATTGGAGGTCCACCTTGATTCAAATTTTGTCTTCCCCAGCAAGTACATTGTCCCCCCAGCATCTTGCCCACTTCATTGGGATTTTTTACTAGATCAATCATTTGTGTTGCGGCTTCATTCCACTGGTTATTCAAACCTTGAACAAGCATTAAATGTGGGTTTTTTTTATGTACGTTAATTAATTTTTTAAACTCATCTTTATTAATTGCTATAGATTTAACAGCCAAAGTATGTAAACCTAAATTCAAACTTTCAATACATAGTTTAGTATGTGATCTTGAAGCTGCATAAATAAAACACACTTCAGCTTTATTTTTTTTTTGAGCTTCTGTAATAGTTTTAAAAACTTTGTTAGCGAGAAAAGATAATTTGCTATTTTTTTGTAAATTAATTTTTGCTGTTTCGGTATCCAAATCAACACAAGCTACAGGTTCAAATTTTTTAGAGTCAATTAAAATTTGTAATCTTTGAAGTGAGAATTTTCCACATCCTACTAATATAAAAGGTATTTTCATAATTAAATATCATTTTATATCGTTCAAAAATTGAACAGTAAAGAAAAAAGTTTAAATTCAAGCTTCTGTTATAAGAAATTTTCTATTCAGGCCAAAATAAATGGTATTTTTTCATTTTGAATTTAAAAATACAGCCATAATAATCTTCTATAGCCAGATTTTAATTTATCACCCCAATGAATGTTGCGAGTATCAATAATAAAGATATCACCTTTTTTTCCAAAACATTTAATTATCCCATTTTTATCTATTATTTTTTTTACAATTTTTTCATCAATAGTTTGTTGAAAATTTATATAGTTTTTTTTTATATCTTTATCTTTAAATGAATTAGGTATAATTGATGTCTGTGCTCCTACAGTTTCATTAACATCATCAAGTAATATGATAACTTTCATGATTGGTTTGTTATCATCAAAATGATAGTTTCCACTTATTCGTTCTTTTGAAACACCTTCTACATTTTTTTTAATAGGAAAAGATCCATCATGTACTAAATGAAATATAGCACTGGGATATGTGAGTTTACCATTAAAAATTGAACCTAACAAAATGAAAAAAAATTCATAAGAAAATGATTTAATATTTTTTAAAGTCTTTTCTATATTTCCTAATTTAATTTCTCCTGGAGATTTTTCTACGGAAAAATTTTCATAATATTTTAGATCTGTGTTGCTTAAAACATTGTTAAAAACATCATTTAAATGATCAATTTGTTCAGAAGAATAAAATCCCTCAATTTTATGATAACCTTTATCTTTTAAATTGGTTAATGATGGAGATATATGTTCAAGATAACCAGTTCTTTTTTTTAAAACAAAAGAAAAAAAAGATAACCTCAATTCGAAGAAAAAATTTGAGAAAAAAACTTTAAATCTTTTAAAAAACATAATAACTATCTTTCAAAGACTGATATATTCATAATGAATAATTAAACACAAGATAATTTATGGTAAAAAATAAATATTTAGCATTACTTTCTACTTTTTTATTACCTGCATTAATCATATTCAACAATAATATCAATTTAATAAGTTTTTTAACTTTTTTGAATTTTTGCATAATTCCAATTATCCTAGCATTAATAATTTTACTTATTAATTTGGTTTTAAGTAAAGAAAATAACTTTTTTTTAGATTTAGCAATTTTCTTTATATTAACAAATCTCTTAATAAATTTTTTAATTTTTGGTAATTCATTTATCTTTATTAAAAAATTTTTAATTATAAATTTTTTAGTTTTCATATTTTTTCTAATAACTAAATTATTTCTTAAAATAAATTTTAAGTTTTATTATATTAATTATTTTTTTGTTTTTTTTTTCTTAATGACTATTTTTTTGAATATTAAAGCTTATTTAAAAACTGATATAATTAAAGATTATGACAGTATATTTGTAACAAACGTATTTAAAGAAACTAATTTAAAACAAAAGCCTGATATATACCATATTATTCCAGATGGGATGTTGAACCTAAATACTTTAGAAAAATATGGTTTTCCTAATTCAAAAGAATTCAAAGATAAATTGGAGAAAGTTGGTTTTAGATACTATGTAAATTCTTTAACAAATTATCCTGCAACTTATTTTTCTTTATCGAGTACTTTAAATGGATCTCTTATAAATGAAAATTTAAAGTTTTCGGAAAAACAAATTAATCAAACTATGTATAATTCGAGATTACATGAATTTTTAATTAAAAATGATTATAAAATTTTTTGGTACAGTCATAAAATTTGGATAGGTTCAAAATGTAATCAACGTTTATTTATATGTATGAATTCATCTTTTTATGATGGAGAATATTTTGAAAATTATCTGTTATTACTTAATATAAACAAAATATGGCTAGATAAATTATATTTAAAATTTTTAAAAAAAAAAAAAGTGATGCACTTAGATAAAATTACAGATGATCTAGACATTATTTTGAAAGAACAAAATCCAAGATATATCTATGGTTATTTGAATACTCCTCATGGGCCATATTCAGTTGATGAAAAATGTGTTTCTATTTTAGAAAAAAGTTTAAAAGAAAATGTAGCTTTTAAAAAAAAACATTATTTTGAACATGTAATATGTTTAAAAAACCAAATTGAAAGATTTGCATCAAAAATAAAAGAAAAAAATAAAAGACCATTTATTATCATCATTCAATCTGATACCGGATGGGCTTTTAATGCCGACTTAATCGAAGAAGGTAGACCACATCCAGAATTTCCTGACAGGTTATGGCCATCAACTTACTTTGATAATTTTTTAGCAATAAGTAAAAATTTTGAATGCATAAGTGGCGTTGAAAAAATTTCTAATTCAGATTTGTTTCCTATAATTATATCTTGTTTAAATGATGAAACTATAAGTTTAAATAATACAAATAAATTTGATGTTTATTATTCAGATCATCCAAAACATGGAAAAATATACCCAAGAAAAGATTTATAAAAAACAAATATTATAAATCCTAATTACTTTTTTCTTAAAGTCTCCACTATGTTAGAAACATTATTAATAATAACATCAGAAGTTTCACCTAAATTATAAAACTTATCTTTAAAGAAAAAATCTAATTTTTTGGTATCATTATTTTTTTTTCTTAAATCACTTATTACATTTAAAATATTGTCATCTAGTTTACAAATTATACCTATATGATCCCTATATTTGTACTCAAATATTTCTTGATGATCTATAAGGTTGCTATTTAATTTTTTAATTGGAACTTCATTAAATATCACATGTCTTTTTGATGAATATGCAAATTCATAGGCTATACCTGACCAATCAGTTATTATTGTTTCGCATTTTTCAAAAGTTTCAAATAGATCCTCATTGTCATCAAAATTAATATTTATATTAGAAGAATATTTTTTTTTAAATTTTTCGAAGTTCTTAAAAAACCTTTTATAATGCTCAGGATGAGGTCTAAATATCACATTAAACTGATTTTTAAGAAGATCATCTATAATTTTTGAGTAATATTTATCATAAAAATCTGGGATAGACGGATGCCACGACGGAGCAACTAAAATAGTCCCTGCTTTGTACTCTTTTTTAAAATTGTCACCCAATTTATCAAAAAAAAGATAACCGGATTTAATCAAATTTTTTCTAGGTAAATTAAAATTTTTTTCCTCATTGATAAGTTCATTATACTGATAACTGCCATTACAACAAACTGTGTCATAATTTTTAAATGCAAATCTATTATAAACCATTTGAGAGCTTACCGGTGAATGAAAAATATAAAAGTAATGCTTACAAAAATTTGATTTTTTTACATAGGTATTTCCAATATCTGGTGTTGTTATAATTAAAATTTCGCAATTAATAAAGTTTAAAGCTAAATTTTTAAGAAAACTTGTTTTTATAAAAAATTTTTTTATATTTTCAAGTTTATCCAAATACTCATTGTTTTGATCAATCAATAAAGTAACTTTTAAATTTTTTTTTGATGGAAGATTTTCTAAAAGATTACCATAATACTTTAAATATTGTAAATTTTCACAGTATATAACTACTGATTTTTTTGTTTTTAAAAATAAAAAAAAATCTTTCAAATCTTTAAAAAAAAATCTTAAATTTTGAAATAAAGCAAGTATATTTGATTTCAAGTAAAATAAACTTGTTACAAATCCTGCTATCAACAAATTAAAGATTGCTCCCAATCCACCTGGATCAATATAAGCAAAAGCAAAATTGGGTATAAAAAAAATAACAGTAATAATAAAAATAATTTTCATTTTCAAAAGAGCTCTACTCGTAATCTATAATTTTTATTTTTTTCTTGATTCAAAAAAATCATTATATTTTCTTTTATAGGCTTGATATATAGAAAATTCTTCATCGGATGGATTGTTCAATAAATCTTCTTTTTGATATAATTGCCAGTCTTTGGGGTTTTCTTTCGGTTTAATTCTTAAATCAATAACTCTGGTGTTAGAAATAAGTTTTGTTTGTCCAACATTTTTTCTCGGAATATTTGTTTCAGCCATAACGAATCTGTCTTGACTAGACATATTAAATAAATCTTTATCAAATTCATTTTCCTTCACTGGAACATTGTATAATCTAAGTGCCGTATTATAGAAATCAGTATGTGAGCTAAAAGTTTTTATATTTCCTTCGATCTTAAATTTTTTCTTAAGCTCTTCATCAAATGTTATTATTGATAAAGGGATATGAGTCATCAATTCATTTAGGTGTCCATTTTCTTTTATGAAATTTGGAGTTAGTACACCAAAATTTCCGTGATCAGGAGAGATAAATATAACTGTATCTTTAGAAAATTTTTCTTTAACATAATTTAAAAGATTTGCAATTTGTGCATCTAGATACTCTGTAGCTAACAATTTCATTTGAACAAATTCTTGATATAAATTTTCATCTTCCCAACATTTTTTATAAAAATCTCTGTATTTCTCAGGACTTAACAATGGTCCAAAAGCCTTTGGTTTAAGTTTTTTTAAATGAGGGTACATTTTGTATGTATAAATATTTTGTAAAATTGTTTCAGGTTTTAAGTAAAGCCTTAAAAATCTTCTTGGAATTCTATAAAAAATATTTTCATATGTGAAAAGAAATTTACGAATATTTGGAAATGAAAATTTTTTAATAAGTTGATTATTAATTGGAGTTTCATAAGGTTCATGGCAATCAATATAATGCATTCCTAAAAAATAATTTTTTATTGATGAAAGTTCACTTATTTTTTTAAAATAATGTTGATTATTTAATTCCTCTGCACAAATTCTATAATCTGCCATTGAAGGTGATAGAGAAGAAAATGTATTAAAATCAAGTTTATAGTTTGGGTTTGGAGAAAAAAAAAATCTTGTTGGAGTTATAAAGTGTGTAGAGCAACCTATGTCATTTAAGCGACTTTGAATATAACCATACTCATTTTTATCAAAACCTTGGTCTCTACCCATTACACCAGTTAATGATGGACTTAATCCACTTAATAAAGAGCCAACATTTCCAATTGTATTATGAGCTACAGCATAATGATTATGAAAGTTTAGACTATCTTTAGTAAAAGTTTTTAAACATTTCATTTTACTTCCCTCTTTAAGCCAAGAGTCCTGATAAGAAATTGCATCAAGTATAAGATAAATTACTTTCATAAAAATTAGTGAATTTTAGAACATTTTTTTGGGTATAAATTTGATTATCAATTTATCAAATTATATATATAAAAAAAATAGATATGAAAATAAAAATTAAAAAAAAAGGTATTTTATTTTGGATAACTGGTCTTTCTGGATCTGGCAAAACTACACTTGCTAAAAAAATTTTACCTTTTGTTAATAAGAACTATGGTTTAACAGTGCATTTAGATGGTGATACCTTGAGAGGTATTTTAAAATTGTATGGGTATACTTTTAAAGAAAGAATATCAAATTCAGAAAAATTTACTAAACTTGCAAAATTACTAACCGATCAAGGCATAAATGTAATTTTTTCTTTAGTTGGATTGATGAATAAACCTAGGGAATGGAATAAAAAAAATATAAAAAAGTATATAGAAATTTATATCAAATCTGATGTAAAAAAAATAATTCTTAAGAATAAAAAAAAAATTTATAAAAATAGAAAAGATATTGTTGGTTTGAGCATAAAACCTCAATTTCCAAAAAATCCTGACATCATAATAGACAACACTTTTGAAGACAATCTGGCTGCACACGAATTAGAATTGAAAAATAAAATAAGAAAAATTATTTTTACAAAAAAATATGCTTTTAGATAAAAAAATCCTTAAAAAAAAATTTTCCGATGAAGGTTTCTTTACGTACAAGAATGCTTTCAATGAAAAATTTATTTTAAATGTAATAAAAGATATAAATAATGCCACCGATACAATTAAATATTTTGATAATAATAAAAACCTAAGTAGAATTGAAAAACTCTATGATAAGGGTAGTTTTTTAAGACTTTTAAATGAAAAAATTTCAATGATACTTTATGAAGTATTGAATGAAGAATTTACAATTTTTAAAGATAAATTTAATGCAAAACCACCTGGTGGAGAAGGTTTTTTTGCTCATTACGATGGTATTTTTAAATTTATTGATAAAAATGATAATGAAAAAAATGGATGGTATGAATATGGAGATTTTTTTATAAGTGCTCTTGTAGCTTTAGATAAATGTAATAAAGAAAATGGAACTATAGAAATTTCTGAAGCTCACAGTGGAGATTTTGACACTCTCTTTAAGAATACCAAAAATGACGGTACACCAGCAATCAAAAAAGAAATAGAGGACAAAATTCAATTTAAAACGATCGATTTAGAAATTGGAGATTTACTTATTTTTTTACATAAATGTCCTCATAGATCAAATAAAAACAACTCAAATGAAAATAGAAGAATCATATATTATACCTACACACCTAAAAGATACGGCTCTAAATATCAGCAATATTTTAATGACAAGGATGGTAGTAAAAATGATTCAAAGGCTTTGGTTGATAAAAAAAAATAATTACCTATTATCACTTTAATAACAAAATATTAAAATTTTTACTTTAAGTTTTAATGTAAATAAACTTACCTTAAAATTAAATTAAATGAATACTAAAAAAAAAGTTTATGTAGGTTTAGCTGTAGATATTGTCCATGAAGGACATATCAATATTTTAAAAAAAGCTAGTAGTTATGGTGAAGTGATAGTAGGTCTTTTAACTGATGAAGCAATAGCATCTTATAAAAATATACCGCACCTAGATTATAAAAGAAGAAAAATTATAATTCAAAATATAAGATATGTTAAAAAAGTAATACCTCAGAATACTTTGGATTATGTTCCAAATTTAAACCTTATTAAACCTGATTATGTAGTTCATGGGGACGATTGGAAAAAGGGGGTTCAAAAAAAAACTAGAGAAAGAGTAATTAAAACTTTAAAAAAATGGTCAGGCAAGTTGATTGAGCCTAGGTATACTAAAAATATTTCCTCTACTATCATTAAAAATAAAATTTTAGAGCTTGGTGCACAACCCCAAAATAGAATTTCTCGTTTAAAAAGACTTATGTCTTCAAAAGATATAGTTAGAATATTAGAGTCTCATAACTCTTTAACAGGATTAATTATTGAAAATCTAAAAGTTACTAAAAAAAATATAGATATAGAATTTGATGGTATGTGGTCCTCAAGTTTAACAGATTCTGCAACTAAGGGTAAACCTGATAACTCATCTGTGGATTTTTCAGCCAGAATTAACTCTCTAAATGATATGATGGACGTTACAACAAAACCTTTAGTTTTTGATGCAGATAATGGAGGTCAGTTGGAACATCTGCCTTTTTTAATTAGATCTTTAGAAAGATCTGGGGTTTCAGCAATAATTATGGAGGATAAAATAGGTCTCAAAAAAAATTCTCTATTTAAGGATCAAAAAAATACAAAACAAGATAAACCTGATCAATTTGCAAAAAAAATTAAACAAATTTATAAGTCAAGAAATTCTAAAGATTTTTTAATAATTGCTAGAATTGAGAGTTTTATTGTAGGCAAAGGACTCAATGATGCATTAAAAAGAGCAGAAATTTATTCTAAAGCTGGTGCAGATGCAATTTTGATACATAGTAAAGAAAAAACACCCAATGAAATATTCTCATTTGCAAAAAAATTTAAAAAAAATAAAAATTTTATTCCTTTAGTTTCTGTCCCTTCAACTTATTCTAAAGTCCACGAAAAAGATTTGATTAAAAATGGTTTTAAACTTGTAATTTATGCCAACCATCTTTTGAGAGCAGCTTATCCTGCTATGGAATTTGCTGCTAAAAAAATTCTAGAAAATGGAAGATCTTTTGAAATAGAGGATAAAATAATTCCAATAAAAAAAATAATAAATTTGATTCAAAATGATTAAAGTTAAATCTTTAATTAATTTGTTAAAAAAAAATAATAGTAATTTTTTTACAGGTGTGCCAGATAGTATTTTAAAACCATTATCTATTTATTTACATGCCAAAGACAAAAGACAACATATTATAGCTGCTAACGAAGGCACGGCCGTGTCTATTGGCATCGGGCATTATCTAGCAAAAAAAAAAGTGCCTTGTATTTACATGCAAAACTCTGGCTTATCAAATGCACTTAATCCATTAATTTCAATAGCCAATAAAAAAGTTTACTCAATTCCATTAATTCTTTTAATAGGTTGGCGAGGATCACCAAAGATTAAAGATGAACCTCAACATAAAGTAAAAGGTCAAATTACAATAAAACTACTAAAACTTTTAGGTATTAAATATACTATAATTAGAAAAAATAATGACCTAATTAAATTTGATAAACAAATTAAATATGCAAAAAAAAATAACACTATAATTGCATGTTTAATCGAAAAAGGAACGTTAGAAAAAAATAAGATAAAACAAAAAAAAGATTTTTATAAACTTAATAAAGAAATATTTCTCAAAACTTTATTAAAAACTATAAAAAAAGACACAAAAATTATTTCGAGCACAGGATATAATTCTAGAGAACTAATATATTTAAGAAATAAATATAAATTAAAAATTAGTAATGATTTTTATATGGTTGGTGGAATGGGGCATACTTCTTCAGTAGCCTTAGGTTATTCTTTATTTTCACAAAAAAAAACCGTTTGTATAGACGGAGATGGATCTCTGCTGATGCATCTTGGATCAATGAATACCATTGGCGCATTTGCTAATAAAAATTTTAAATATATTTTACTCAATAATAATACTCATGACTCTGTTGGTGGACAAAATACTTATGCGGCTAATATAAATTTTGAAAAATTATCTAAAAGTCTAGGATTTAGAAAATTCTTTTGTATTAAAGAAAAAAAAAATCTTAAAAAAAATATCAATAAATTTTTAACAAAAAAAAATTTAAGTTTTCTAGAAGTTAGAGTTTCTAATAGTAAAATAAAAAATTTACCTAGACCTACAAATCTGATTAAAATTAAAAATAAGTTTATGAAATAAATGATTAATTCTATTAGTGATATTAAAAATTTTATTCATGATAAAAGTTTTAAAAAAATTTTCGTTTTATCTGGTAAAAAGTCCTTTAAAACTTCTGGTGCTGAAAATATCTTAAAAGATTTTTTTGAGGATAAAGAAATTAAACTCTTTTACAAGAATTCTGAGATTCCCATTTTTCAAGAATTGATTGATATAATTAAGCAAATAAAAATTTTTAAACCAAATTTAATACTTGCTGTAGGGGGTGGGGCAGTAATCGATTACGCTAAAATTGCTAATATAGTTGAGTTAAGAGATGACCTTAAAAATTTGATCACTAATTATTCTTATCCTTATAAAAATAAATATACAAAACTTGCTGTTATTCCAACAACTGCAGGCTCAGGTGCTGAGGTTACTTCTAATGCTGTAATTTATATAGATGGTGTCAAATATTCGTTAGAAAGTGAATTACTAATTCCAGATAACTTTTTCTTAATACCAGATTTTTTAATTTCAGCTCCCAGTAAAATAAAAGCTTCAGCTGGTTTTGATGCTATAGCACAAGCTTTAGAATCTTTAGTATCTAAAAAATCTAATGAGCAAAGTGTGGAATATTCCTCTAAATCTTTAAAGATTTCCTTAGAAAGTTATATTTCATTTTTAGAAAATCCTAGTTTAAAAAATGCTGCTGAAATGAGTATCGCTTCTAACCTAGCTGGAAAGGCCATTAATATATCAAAAACAACAGCTCCACATGCAACATCTTATCCTTTTACCTCAATATTTAACATCAGTCATGGTCATGCAGTAGGATTATTTTTTGAAAATTTTTTTAAATTTAATTTTGATAATTTAGATAGATCAGAAACTTCATTTAATCTAAAAAAAAGATTTGATCTAATTTTTAACTTGTTTGATGTAAAAAATATTGACAATTTTAATACTAAAATATCTTTTATTAAACAAAAAGCAAAACTCGAAGATAATTTAACTAGATTAAATATTGATTTGAAAACAAACTCTGAAAAAATAGTGAAAGGTATAAATATTTTAAGACTTGGAAATAATCCAATCAAGATTAATGAAAAAGATATTATGAAAATAATATTAAAGTAATTAAAAAAACCCCGACCTTAAAGCTGGGGTTTTAAAATAATATATCTATCTATTAAAAATTTTTTTCAGTGCATAAATCAAGCCAATTGAGCTATTAGTACTGGTCAGCTGCACGCATTACTGCGCTTCCACATCCAGCCTATCAACGT
>MDSZ01111757.1_pt1 | contig 20063 bp, 17 predicted proteins | sample 811201 | NCBI WGS metagenome assembly MDSZ01 (sample SAMN05326647, study PRJNA326480) | marine metagenome | isolation source: seawater | place: Indian Ocean: North | collected 2010 | reverse complement strand
ATTTAAGATTTTAGCCTGGCAATGACCTACTCTTCCATGTCTTAAGACAAAGTACCATTGGCGCTGAAAGGCTTGACTTCCGAGTTCGGAATGGGATCGGGTATTACCCTTTCGCAATAATTACCAGGCAAGGCTTTATATGAAATAAATTTCAGATTAGCAATTAAAATTTTTCTTTAAAAACCGTTATTAATTTGTTTTTTTTCATATTCTATCATTTCATCTACCATTTGACTCAATGATATCAGAGGTTTCCACTTTAGCACTTTTTTTGCTTTAGAAAAATTACCACGCAAATATGGAACTTCGGACGGTCTAAAATATTTTTTGTTACATTCAATAATTATTTTATTGTTGTCCTTTAAAATAGCTTTTTCATTTATACCTTTTCCTTTCCAAACAATATTCAACCTTAATTTTCTACAAACTATATCAATAAATTGTTTTATCGTTAAATTTTTTCCAGTAGCTATTACAAAATCGTCTGGTTTTTTTTGCTGAAGTATTTTCCAAATAGCTCTTACGTAATCCTTAGCATGCCCCCAATCTCTCCTAGCATATAGATTACCTAAATAAAGTTTTTTCTGTTTGTTTAGAGAAATTTTTACTAAAGCTGAAATTATTTTTTTTGTTACAAAAGTTTCTCCTCTTAAAGGACTCTCGTGATTGAATAATATTCCATTAGAGGCAAATAAATCATAAGAATCTCTATAATTTTTAGTTATCCAATGAGAATATAGTTTAGATATTGCATAAGGGCTTGTAGGGCAGAAATTAGTATTTTCATCTTGTAACTTTAAGTTCGTTTTGCCAAACATCTCAGAACTACCAGCTTGATAAAATTTAATTTTTTTTTTATCTTTTAATGTTTTTAATGTATCAAGAATTCTTAAAGTTCCTAAAGCAGTAACATTAGATGTATATTCGGGTACCTCGAAAGAAACATGAACATGTGATTGCGCAGCTAAATTGTAAATTTCATCAGGTAAAATTTTATCAATTAATTTAAATATAGATAATGAATCTGTCAGGTCACCATAATGTAAATAAAAATTTGATACTTTGTTGAGAGGATCTATATAAATATCGTCAATTCTCTTAGTATTAAAAGAAGAACTTCTTCTTCTAACTCCATGTACTATGTAATTTTTTTTAAGTAATAACTTTGCTAGATATGATCCATCTTGACCTGTTACACCAAAAATTAAAGCTTTTTTTTTCACAATTTTTTTTATCTTTTATTTTTTTAAAAATCTATAATAAAAAAGAGTTTTATAAGTCTTAAATATGCTTTCAATAATAATACCAACTTTAAATGAAGAAAAAAATATTGAACAGACTTTATTAAAAATTGAAAAAATTTCTCAAGAGGTAAAATTAGATGTAATTATTGTGGATGACAACAGTCAAGACAAAACAATAGAAAAAGCTTTACAATTTCACTCGAGAATAGATTTGAAGATATTAAAAAATAAAAAAAACCTAGGTCTTGGTTATGCTTTGACAAATGGATACAACTTATCAAATTCTGAATTTGTAATGTTTCTAGATGCTGATCTATCAATAGGCAAAAATGATATTTTAAACCTAATAAAATCAAAAAGTGAGGATGGTATCGTTATAGGATCAAGGTATATAGCTGGATCAAAAATTATAGGTGCAAACAAGAAAAAAATTCTAATTAGTTATTTGTTAAATTTTTTAGTCAGCAAAATTTTTAGATTAAATATAATTGATATTTCCCACTCTTTTAGGATTATTTCAAAAAGGATTAAACTTGATTCAAAAAATTTTTCTCATCCTGGTTTTTTTTGGGAAATTACAATAAATGCAAAAAGGAATAATTTTTCATTAAAAGAAGTTCCAATAACTTTTAATGAAAGATCCTTGGGTATTTCAAAAAATAAATCTTTTTTAATGTTATTAAGCGTTATAAAGAGTTTAATAAATATTATTAAGTGAAAAAAAAATTTGATATATCAATAATAGGTGGTGGGCCAATGGGACTGTACCTTGCGTACCTATTATCAAAAAAAAATTATAAAGTTCGTATATTTGAAACCAGTTCGAAAGCAGGGGGTCATGCTAGACCATTTAAATTTTCAAATACAATAATAGAGATATTTTATCATTTTTTTTACAAAAATGATCATTACAATGCATTAAAATGGATTTCTTCTTCAAAGAAAAAAAACAAAATTCATTGGGCAAAAATTGAGACAGAAATAATTACAAATTCTAATAAAAAATTGAACATTGATAAATTCACTCAAATAATAAAAAATTATAGATTTTCGAGTTTTAAAATATACTTAAATTTATTAATTATTTTTTTTTTTGAAATTCATAAAAAAACTATTAAAGAAAAAGCTTATATTTGGTCTCAAAAAAAGTTTGGTCACAAGTTTACAAATGATATTTGGAAACCATTACTTGTAGGTAAGTTCGGTAAAAATTGGAAAAATATTTCTGCATATTGGTTAGCAACCAGGATAAAAAGACATTTATCTACAAAAAATTTAATCAATAAAAAATCAATTTTTGGTTATTTAGAAAATACCTATCTACCAGTAATTAATGAAACAATTAAATTTATAAGAAAAAAAAATTCTGAAATTATATGTAATTCAAAAATAAGAAAAATTCTTATCAAAAATAATAGAATAACCCAAATTAAAACAAATAAAATTTATTTAGTAAATAAAAATGAAAAAGTTATTTCAACGATTCCTCTCTTTACATTAAAAGATATTGTTAAAAATAGAAAACTTAATTATTTAAAAAAGTTTCAAGGAGTAGGAGTAGTACTTTGTATTTTTGAAACAAAGAAAAAATTATCTAATTGTTATTGGACTTCTGTAAGTAAAAATAATCTTCCATTTAATGCTATAATTCAACAAAATAGACTATATCCTAAATCAAAAAATGAAATAATTTATACTTCAAAATATTTAGATCATAAAAGCGACCTGTTTAAACTTTCTAATAAAGAATTTTCTAAAAAAATATTTTTAAATTTAGAAAAAATTTACAAAAATTTTTCTAAAAAAGATGTCATTAGTTATAAAATAATTAAATCTAAATATGCAGCACCTTTGCCTGATATTAAAACAATTAATAAATTACCTGAATTTAAGTCTCCATTAGATAACTTCTGGCATGGTGGTTTAGAATTCATATATCCTGAAGATAGAGGTGTTGGAAACTCTATTGAAATTTCTGAAAAATTATCTAATTACTTCTAATATGTGGAAGCTTCAAGAAAATGCTCTGTCAAAAAAAGACCTGAAATCTTTATGTAATTACATATTAACTACAGATAAATTAACTCAAGGAAATGAAGTAGATAAATTTGAAAGACAATTTTCAAAATGGAATAATTCTAAATATTCAATTTTTGTTAATTCAGGCAGTTCAGCAAATCTATTAATAATAAATACAGCTAAAGAATTATATAATTGGAAAGATAAAGACGAAATCATAGTTCCATCCCTAACTTGGCCTACAACAGTTAATCCAGTTTTTCAGGCTAATTTGAAACCTGTGTTTGTTGATACAAACCTTAATGATTTATCTTTGAATTATGAGGAATTGAAAAATAAGATAACTAAAAAAACAAAAGCTATTTTCCTAGCACATATTCTAGGTTTTCCATCAAACATTAATAAAATAAAAAAAATAATTAAAGGAACAAATATTAAAATTTTGGAAGATTGTTGCGAATCTATTGGTGCAAAAATACAAAAAAAAAAAGTTGGAAATTTTGGCTTAGCTGGATCATTTAGTTTTTATTGGGGTCATCATATGACAACAATAGAGGGTGGAATGATTAGTACTAATAATTCAAAATTTTACAAATTATGTAAAATGAAAAGATCACATGGTTTTGCCAGAGAACTTGAAAAAAAACTTCATAATAAACTAAAAAAAAAATATAAAAATATAGATTTTAATTTTTTATTTTTAACTGATGGATTTAATTTAAGAAGCACAAACCTGAATGCATTTCTTGGAATCAGACAACTTAGCCAATTAAATAATATAATTAATTTACGAAATCGAAATTATAAAAAATATTTAAACTGTATCATAAAATATGAAAATAATTTTCATATCATTAAAAGTAAAAATATAAATAATATATCTTCTTATGCTTTACCTTTTATTTTTAAAAAGAAAAAAAATTTAGATAAATTTAAAAAAATATTGATAAAAAATAAGATAGAATTTAGATCGTTAATAACTGGTGATTTAACTAAACAACCTTATCTAAAAAAATATAAAAAAGAAAATTTTATTTCTGAAATTATTCACAAGCAAGGAATTTATATTGGTAATAATCAGTTTGTAAACGATAAAAATTTTTTAATTTTAAAAAAAATATTATTTAGCGTGTTTAATTAATTTATCTAACAAAGCAATTACAATGAAATATAAAAAAATAGAAATTATTATTGCAAAATAATTCTTAAATATAAAAAGAAATATCAATGGAAATATAGATATTAAATTAATTAAAATTACAGTTTTATTGTAACCGCAATATTCTAACAATTTATGATGTATGTGTTTTCTATCTGGTTTAAATGGGCTAGTTTTTTTTTTTATTCTGATCGCAAACAGTCTTATCATGTCTAAACCTGGAATCAGCATTGCTGCAAGGACATGATCAGAGTGCAATACATCGTATGAATTAAAAACTTTAATAAATAAATAAGCAATTAAAAAACTAATAAGATATGTTCCAGAGTTACCTAAAAAAATTCTACCATTTGAATTTAAAATTAAAAATAAAAACAGTGGGAAAAAAAATAAAATAATTAATATATTTAAATTTGTTAATATTGTTAAAAATATTAAAATAAATAAAGTATAACCACCACTTTGAAGATTAATGCCATCATATAAGTTAAATGCATTTATAAAAGCTACAAAGCAAAATATAGAAAATAAATAATCGAATTTACCTAATATAAAACGTTTTTCATTAAAACTAAAATTAATAAGTTTAATTCTTAATGTATCATCAAAATAAATTATAAATGTAATTAAACAGATTATAATTATAAATTTTAAGTTTGCATTTAAATCGTGTTTATCATCATAAAATCCTAATAAGTAAAATCCAAAAGCAACTACAATGAATAAAAAATATTGATTTAAATCTCCAAAAAAAACTAGATATTCATATGAAAAATTCTCAGAAAATAAAATAATACTAGAAATAAAAACTATGTTTATAAAAAAAATAAATCCACCTAACAAAGATGTTTTGTATTTATGAATTTTTCTTTTTTTATCAGGAAAATCATATACAGCATAAAATTTAATTATTTTTTGGTAATTTAAATAAATAAATAAATTTAAAAGGAATAGTATTAAATATTCAATTAGCATACTTTTTAACATATAAATAAAATCCAAGAGGATAAAAATAGATAAAGTTCAACCAATTATGAAAAAAATTTCCAGATGGTATAAATGGGAAAACAGAAATAAAGAAAGAACTTAATAATAAAATTTCACATCTTAAATTATTATTTTTTTTATTATTATTATAATCATTTTTATAAAGATAAATAATTTTTTTAATAATTAAAATAATTAATAAAAATTGTAAAACTACTGGGATTAAAATTCCTATAATGCCTGTCTCAGCTAAAAGCTGGAGATAAAGATTATGTGGATGGGTTGAACAACCTGAAATTAAATCGTTATTATTTTTATTTAATTCAGTTCCAATATAATTTAAAAAATATTTTTTATTTTTACAAACTTCTCGAAAGGTATTAGGACCAGTTCCTAAAAATTTATTATCTAAAAAAATTTTGTAGGCAGCTACTGCATGAGAATGATGATCGGTAGAAAATAAAATTTTTTTATTTATACTTATTTCAATTTGATTATACGTTTGATGCATTCTTTTGTTAACTTGATCAAAAGAAAAATAAGATACAATTAAAATTACAGTTAATGATAAGATAAGGTATATTTTATTAATTAATCTTTCATTTACTATAATAAAAAAAATAAATCCAAAAAAAATAAAATAAATTAAAGCCGCTCTTTCACCTGAGATTATTATTAATATCAACGATAATAATATAACGAAATATATCAATATTTTAGAATTATTAATTTTTGAATAATGAAAGTAAATAAGACCTATAATAAAAGGTAAAAATCTTGACACATACGAACCTAAAACTAATTCGTCACCAAAAAAGCTACTTACCCTATCATGTCTACTTAAGTTTCCAACAAGGTAATCTTTAAGGTTTTTACAAATTTCTCCTTCTGTAATAAAAACATTTCCATTTGCAAAATATCCACAATGATTTTTAAAAATCATTTCATAGATGGATCCAAAAAATAAAAGAATTAACACAAACACAAACAGATAAATTATTTTTTTAATCAAAGAAGAATCTAATTTTAATAATAAAAATATTGATAAGACAAAAATAATATATCTAAAATAAGTTAATGGGTACTTGATTGAAAAAATATAATCAGAATTTATTGAAGTAATTAAAATAATTATATTAAAAATTAATAAAGTAATAATTATTTTATTTGAAAATTCTTTTAATAATTCTCTATTTTCATAAACCTTTTGAAAAAAAAAAATTATTAAAATTAAATTAAAAATTTCTACCAAGGCAGGCCCAGCAATAAAAGAAATTGGAAAGAGTATGAATATTAATGTAATAAAATATTTTATATTCAATTTATTGGTTATAGTATTCATTAGACAAATATATACAAATACATGGAAATTGACCTTATAATACCGTTATATAATAAAAAAAATTACATAGGCAAATGTTTAATATCTGCCATAAAACAAGAGAAATACAAATTTAATAAAATCATAGTCGTAAATGATGGCTCAACTGACCAGAGTGAAATTGAAGTACAAAAATTTATTAAAAAAAATAATAATATTTATCTTTTTAACCAAAAAAATTTAGGTTCATCAGCTGCTAGAAATAAGGGTATTGATTTGAGTACCTCTGAATTTCTTGTCTTTTTAGATGCAGATGATCAGCTACATGAAAAATATTTATTAGCTTTAAATTTAATGAAAAAAAAACACCCTGAAACTAAAGTTTTTTCGGCTAGACATATAAACATTTATAAAAATCTTGAGCTTATTAAAAATTCAAAAGAAGTTAAATTATATAAATCAAATATAATCAAAGAAAACAATCCAATTTTAAAATATTCATTTGATCCAAAACTTTTTTGCTCAAGTGGAATTTGTATTGAAAGAAAAATTTTTATTAACATTAAATTTCCTGAAGGTATAAACGTAGGAGAAGATATTTATACTTGGCTAAAAATTTTTGAGACTGAAAAACTAGTTTACATTAATACAGAGTTAATAATTATATCTAAAATTTCTGAAAATAGATCAATTGATATATTCAAAGAAATACCTTTCTATCTAAAAAGAATATCTCACTTTAATTTAAAAAAAAATAAAACCTACTTTATTTATTTTCTCATTTCATCAATTATATACTTATACCAAAACAAAGAAAAATTTGATTTAAAAATTTTTTTAAATTTAATTAAAAAACAATCATACATTATTTATTTAATTTTATTATTACTAAATAACTCCTTTCTATTCAAAATTTATAAATCTTATAAAAATAGAAAAATTAAAGAAGAAAATTTAAAAATATTTCCTGATACTAAAAACTTCTACATTTTATCAGCAAACTATTTTTTTATTTTACCAGGCATACCAATACTAATATTTACTCTTTATTGGAACAATGATTATGAATTAATCTCAGACATATTATTAATGTCAAGTATTACGATTTTTGTTACATCTTCCATATCTTTTTATGCACGACCTTTTTATATAATTTCAAATAATTTAAAGGATGCATTAATTTTTTTGAAAATTAAAAAATTTTTAGTCTTTCCATTAATAATATGCCTAATATTATTGCAATATTTTTTAAATATTAAAAATATTCTGACACTAAATATTAGTATTTTTTTTCTAATTTATGTTTGGAGAAATGAAGCTGATATTGCTATCTTTGAATTTGAAAACTCTAAAAAAAAATTAATTAATAATCTTTATGAAATAATAACTCTTACTGTATTATTAATACTTAATATTTTAATCAAGAACCAAGGATTAGAGATAGCTACCGTAATTATTTTTTTAATAGTATTAATAAAAAAAAATTATGATTTTTTTCTTAAAAAAAGTGCTTTTAAATTAATTTCAACACTTAGAAAGACTATAAATGAAAACTGGATATACATATCTTTAAATTCTTTTATCTTAAACCTAACCAATTTTTTACATAGATATATTATATTGTTATTAATTGATAAAACATACGCAGGTGTGTTATTTTTTTGCTTTTCAATGGGGTCTTTCCCAGCAAATTTATTTAATTTCGTTTTTAGTTCTACAATAATAAGAAATAAAACTAAATTTCCAAAATTAGGAATAGTTCTATTAATGATTTATATAAGTCTAGCACTATACATTATGATACTTGAATTCCTAAAAATAGAGGATTCATACGTTTATAGTATTTTTCAAAAGGAACATTTGGAATATATTTTCTACTCTATGGTTGGAGGAATATTAATGTCTTATGCGTTATTTAAAAAAAATCAGATATTTATACAAAACAATATAAAAAGTATTTTTCTTCCTGAACTCTTATATAGTTTAATAATATTGTCTATTATTCCATTGGCATTTTATAATTTTGATTTAGAAATCTTTAAATATATTTTTTTATTTAACTCAATTACTGCTTTTTTAATTTTTGTTCCCTTAAAAGTTTATCTCAAAAATGAATAATTTTTTAAAATATTCTTCTTACTTAAAAATTTCTTATACACTAATTACAACATTGTTAATCTTATACTCACTTGAAAATTATATTGGTAATAAATTTATTTATTTTATATTTGCAATTTCAGTAAGTATTTTTTTCTTAAATTCTTTTAATAAAAAAAATATTAAACTCTTCGATTTTTTTTTAAGCATATTTATTTGGTTTGGTTTTCTTTTTAAATTTTATGTATGTATAAATATTATTAATACTTTTCCTGAAGGAGTTGGAAATTTTGATTATAAACCAAGTTCATTTGATGAAGTAATGATAATTTCGTCAATAGGTATATGGGGATTTTTATTGGGATACTACATGATACCTAAAAAAAAATTTAGTATAAATTTAAAATTAAATCATTTAGAAAATTTTTTTTATAAAAATTCTAAAGTTATAATTTTTTTAATTACTTTTTTTATTGTTTTTTTCTCTTTTATTAATTTCAAATTTGGTTTTTTTCAAAAAGGTTTTGTAAGCAATCAATTTTTAGGAAATGTGCTAAGAAATTTTATTGCTTTTCTTTTTATGATAGGGTTTGGAACAATTATTGCATTTATTATATCTTATTCTTTAAACAAAAAAAATTACCTAATCATCTATTTACCTTTAATAGAAACCTTTTTAACTTCATTTTCTATGTTAAGTAGAGCAATGATATTCAATTTTTTTCCTTTTTTAATTGGATATCTAATTAAAATAAATAATCATAAAATAAAAAAAATTAATCATATTAAAATTTTTTTATTTGTTTCTAGCTTAATAGTTTTAATTTTAATTTCTGTACTTTCTACTAGTTCTCTAAGATATAATAAAAATATTTTAAGAACTGATAATTTCATTCAAAATCAGAATAAATATATTGTCAATGAAAACCTAAACTCTATAAACAGAGTTAGCTTGATAAATCAAAAGAAAAAACAAATTGAGTATAAAAATATTAAAAAAGTAAAAACAGAAGATAGAAATTTCGTTAAATTATCAAAAAAAATTTATAATAAATTAATTGATATTATAATGTATAGATTTATTGGCATTGAAGGAGTCATGGCAGTTCAAGGTTATAAAAACAAAAACTTTAATTTATATTTTTTATCATTAAAAGAAACGTATGCAGAAAATTCAGCTTCTTTTTATGATAATTTTATTTTGAAGGAAACTTCAACTTATAATAAAAGTTTAAAAATAATAGAAAATCAACACGCAATTACTCTTCCAGGATTTATTGCACATAGTTATTACACCGGATCATATATTTTTGTTTTTTTTTCTACTTTAATAATATCTATTTTTTGCAATCTAATCTTAACAATTAATTATAGCTTATTTAAAAATATTATATTTAATTCTTTTCTAGCAAATTTACTTTCTTATAGATTAATTCATTGGGGCTTTGCACCTCTAAATTCATATAAGCTAATTTTAGGAATAATAATTGCTATTTTCTTCATAATTTTACTTAATCATGGCGCAAAAAAATTTTATTTTAAAAAATAATTTAATTAATTTTTTTTTTATTTTTTTTTTATTTTCGCATATTTACTTGTGGGACCTTCAAAACATTATTGATAGTGCAGGAAAACTTGATTTTAATTCTACTTTTCTAAGATATTTAATATTAATATTTTTATTAAATTTTTTTTTGCAAAAAAAAATTTTCAATCAAATTTTTTTTTGATTTAAATATTTTAATATTTTCATTAATATTTTTAACTCAATTTTTTATTAATACTTTTATTTATGGTCAATTTCTTAATTTAAAAGAAGTATCATCAATAGTTTTTTTCTTTCTTTTGTACTTTGTAGTTAAAAATGAAAAAGAAAAAATTATAGATAATTTAAAGTTAATATTTGAAATTTTTATTACTATTAATTTTCTAAGTACAATTTATTTTTTATTTGTTGGTAAATTTAGTATTGGTGCTGCTTGTAATTTATTTTTAGTGGATAGTATAATTTTTCATGAAAATTCACACTATGCAATGATGACAACCTCTATAATTGTTTTTTACTTATACTTAAAGAAAAATACAAGGAATATTATTTTTTTATCATTAATTATTTTCTCATCATTAATGAATCTTTCTTTAACATTTGTAATATCAATTATAATTTCTTTAGTTTTTTGCATAATAGTTAATTTATTTTACAAAAAAAAAAATAATTTATGGTTTTTAATTTTTTTGATAATTTTTTCAGTACTGTTAGTTAGCAATAATAACTGTAAAAATAGGATAAATTACTTATCACAAAAGACTTTTTATGATCAAAAACTTTATTTTGCCAAAGAAAATAAGAAAGAAATAATTAAAGAAAATTCATATCAATATTTACAATCTTCTCAAAATACATCCTCTAAAGTTTATAACATAGCAATTTTGAATACCATCTATACTTTTAAAAATAGAGCTTTTGGTTGGGGCTTTAATTCCTATGAAAGATTATTCAATAAAAATATAATGGACATAATGAAAAATTATTATCAAATTGAATATGAAAAAAGCTTATTAGAAAATAAACAATTTCCTCCAATGGTTCTGAATACCAATGATGCTAGATCAACTTTATTAAAAATATTAAATGAATTTGGAATTTTTTCTTTATTTTTTTTATACGCTGGATTTAAATTTATTTTAAACAAAAAAGTCGAGCTATACTTAAAGATGACAATTATATCATTATTAATAACTCAATTAATTAGCGGAGCAGGTTATTTTAATGGAGGTTTTTCAATTTTTCTTTTTTTAATGCTTTTATTAAATCAAAGAAATTTAATAAATAATAGATTTTCAAAATAGTTAATACTTTATTTTTTTTTATTTCTTATCCAATTAATAGTTTCATCAAGACCAATTTTAAACTTTACGAAATTAATTTTACCTATTTTTTTAAGTAATTTTTTATTCGATAGAGCTGGTAAAGATGGATTTTTAATTTTATTTAAAAAAATAAATTTAATTTTTTTATTTAAAACTTTTTCTAAATTTTTAATTAATTTATAAATTTTTACTTTTCTACCACCAGCAACATTATAAATTTGAAACTTGTAGTGTTTTACGTTAATTAAGGCTTCTAAAATTTTAGCACAATCTTTTACATATAATAATTGTCTACTATCAGAAATTGAACCCTTTAATTTAATACTATTACCTGTCAATGACTGTTTAATAATTTCGTAAACTATTTGTCTTTTTAAACCAGGACCATATACTGAAGAGAATCTTAGGATAATAGAGAAAAATTTTGACTTCTTTGAAAAATATTTAATTTGTTTTTCCGCAAGTATTTTTGAAATACCATAATTTGATTCTGGATTTAACTTATGTTTTTCAGTTACACTTTTATTTAAATTAACTGAACCATATACTGCAATTGAGGAAGCATAAAAAAATAATTTATTGTATCCGACAATTGACATTGCACACAATAATTCCTGTATTACTAAATTATTTAATTTAAAATCGTATAAACTGTCATTTAATGTGTTGTTTGGGTACGAATTACCACTTAAAAAAAATATTACATCAGGTTTAATTTTAAAAATTATTTTAAGGAAATTTTTTTTTGTATATTTGATTAAATTTTTTCTTTTTTTAGAAAATTCACTATTACCGTAAATATATAAATCATGTTTCTTCTTAAGTATATTTACTAAATGTTTGCCAATAAATCCGTTACCTCCAAAAACTATAATTTTCATTTTTTGATTAAATTATTCTTTTTAAATAAATAAGTACAATTCATTACACAAATTAAAATCAATAAAAAAAATTGCATAACCAACATTCTTGGATTTTCGCAACAAGTAATTATTGAACTAAGAATAATAATTACAAACAAAAAAAATACTAAAAACAAGTAAAAAATATCATTTTTACTCAAAACTTTAAAATTAATTTTTTTTAATAATATAAACGGTGTCAAAACTATTATTAAAAGAATTAATACTCTCATTATATTGTTTAAAATAATTAAAGGCCTATTTTTATACTTAAATTCTTTCTCATAATAATTTGGTAATAGCCCTCCATGAGATAACATTTGAATAGAAGTTAATAAGACGCCTTTGTTACCCAAATTACCTATTAACATATTTAGTGGATAGGTTTTACAAGCCTCAATAAATATAATATTTCCATAAGATTGATATTTTGTTGATAATAAATTCTCCTTATAACCATAATTATATAACCATTTTCTTAATTTAAAATTTTGACTTTCTTTTTTTAATAAATTTTCTAAATCTTTTTCTAAATTGCTTGTATTTTTAATCAATTTTTTTTGTTTTTTGAAATTTTCAAATACATCATGATCTAATTTTCCATGAGCTAAATTTGAAATTCTACTATCTTCTAAATTTTCATCATGATTTCTTAAGATAATTTCTTTGTGAACATTCTTCCACCAATTAGGAAATTTTTGATTATTAATATGAATTAAATTTTCATAATTTTTTTCACCAATAGCATGAACAGTACGTTGTATTAGATTGGCACCGCCCATTGATGTAGATGAAAATACAGAGGCTGAAATGTAATTTTTTGTGAATATAGAAATAATCACAAGAAGTACTGAAAAAAGTTTTATATAATCATATTTTTCTATTTTGATATAATTTAATTTTTTTATTAAAACTAAGTAAAAACTAATAAATAAAAAATAAACAAAACCAAGTGTATAAAATAAATTTAATAAGATTAATGCAAAAATTAAATGATTAAATTTTTCATTAAAATTAATGAATTTGAATAAGCTCCAAAATAAATAAGATATAATAAATAAATTAATATGATCATGATGGCTCACACGCCAAGTTTCATATGGTATTAATATTGTAGACAATAAAATAAGTATAAATATTCTTATATTTTTATTTAATTTTAAGTTTTTAAATATATCGTTTACAAAATAACAAAGGGAAATTGTGTATAAAATATTTAACAAATAAAAAAGTAAGCTATTATTTATGTAAAGATAATTTAATAACTTTTCCAAAATTAAATGACCATTTGGTATAGTATGATTGAATATAATTAAATCTAAAAAATCTTCACTTAAATAATCTTTATTAAAAACTTTTAGGAAACCTTTTTGATCTAATTCATAATAAACAAGAAATCTTGAAAAAATAAATATAAAGTAAAATATATACATCTGCAAAATAAGTATTTAATTTAAAGTATAATTACGATTAGATGATTTTTAACATTTAGTTTATATAATTACATCATGAATACAAATTATGAAAATTAAAAAAATTATCATTGTATCTCACCATTTTTGGCCAGAAAATTTTTTAATAAATGAAATTGCATTAAAATTTAAAAATAAAAACATTGAAGTATCAGTTTTAACTGGATTACCGAATTATCCAAAAGGAGAAATTTATAGTAGATATAAAAAAATTAAATCCTTGAAACATGAGTATTTTAAAGGCATCAAAATCATTAGAATACCAATAATACCAAGAAAAAAAGGTAAATTTCACCAATTAATTTTAAACTATATATCTTATCTAATTAGTGGGCTCTTTTTTTTAAGAAATTTAAACTTAAAGGATACATTTGATCATATTTTTGTTTATTCTACTTCTCCAATTACAACAGCTCTTTTAGGGATTTATCTTAAAAATAAATATAAAAAAAAAATGAGTGTATGGGTTCAAGATTTGTGGCCTGAAAGTGTAAAAAATACTGGTTATATTAAAAATAATTTTTTAATTTATTTAATATCAATTATCGTAAAGTATATTTACAAGAAATCAGATAATATTATTGCGCAATCAAAATCATTTAAAATAAATATTAAAAAATACACAAATAAAAAAGTTAAAGTAGTTGAAAACTCTCACTTCAATATACAAGATAAAAAAATCGATATTCCAAAAAAAATTAATTTTTTATTAAAAAATAAATATTGTATCATTTTTTTGGGAAATATTGGTAAAGCACAATCAATTAAAACAATATTATCTGCAGCCAAAAAATTATATAGCTACAAAAAAATTCATATATTATTAATTGGTGGAGGCTCAGAAGTAGAAAATTCAAAAAATTATATAAAGAATAATAAGTTGAAAAATATTTCAATATTTGGCCCATATCCTTCTGGGTTGGCTTTAAAAATTTTAAAAAGTGGGAAAGCATCTTTGTTAACTTTAAAACAAAGTAAAATTTTTTCTCAAACAATACCAAATAAATTTCAAACTTATTTATTTGCAGGAAAACCTATTTTGGTCTCCGCAAACGGTGAGGTGGCAAAATTGACTAAGAATAATAAAGTTGGTTTTACTTCACCTGCAGAAAACTCTACTAAATTAGTGAATAATATAATTAAACTTTACAAATTAAACAAAAAAGATGAAAAAAAAATCAAAGAAAATAGTTTAAAATTTTATGAAAACTCTTTCAATATAAACAAACAGGTAAATAAACTAATTGAAATAATGGAAAATGTATAAAAAAATTTTAATTTTAGGGGCAAACGGACTTATTGGGAATGGATTAACCAGATATTTTTCAACAAAAAAAAACAGTCTTTATGCTGTAGTAAGATCAAAGAATAAAAATTTTCAGAAAAATATTAAATTTGTTTATTGTGGTAATTTAAATTCGATAAAATCTTTTAATAAAATAGACAAAATAGTCAAAAATATTAAGCCAGATTTTTTAATAAATTGTATTGGAGTAACAAAACATTATAGAAATAAAAGTAACAAATTGTTAAATATTGAATTACCAAAAGCAATCTTGAAATTTAAAAAAAAATATAAATTTCAATTTATTCATATTACTACTGATTGTGTTTTTAATGGGTCGAGAGGAAACTATTCAGAAAATTCAAAGACCAATGCAAAAGATTCATATGGAATGAGTAAATTAAAAGCTGATAAGATTTTATTAACAAGTAAAAATTGCATATTAATAAGAACATCAACTATTGGCAAAGAGATAAATACAAGAAATGGTTTACTAGAGTGGTTTTTGTCGAATAAAAAAAGTTGTCTGGGATTTAAAAATGCATTCTTCTCGGGCTTAACAACTTTGGAGCTCTCAAAAATAATACACAGATTTATTATTAAAGAAAAAAAATTAAAAGAAGGGATTTATAATATTTCTGGTCCTAAAATTGATAAATACTCATTATTAAATATTATAAAAAAAATTTATAATAAAGAGATATCAATAGAACCTAATTATAAATTTAAAATAGACCGTAGTTTAAACTCAAGAAAATTTGTTAAAATTTCAAAATATAAAAAAAAAAGTTGGAAAAAAATGATTTTAGAATATAAAAAATTTAAAGAAACTAATTTTTTTTATTAAAAAAAGTATAAGGAAATAAATTGAAATATAAAATCTGTACACTTGTTGGGACAAGACCCGAATTAATAAAATTATCAAGAGTAATTCCAGAATTAGATAAGCATTTTAAACATAATCTTATACATTCTGGTCAAAATTATGACTACACTCTAAATAAAATTTTTTTTGAAGATTTAAAATTAAGAAAACCAGATTATTTTCTTAATGTAAAAGATAAAATACTTTCAAAACAAATTGCAAATATTATTCATAAAACTGATATGATTTTTGAAAAAATCAAACCTGATGCTTTATTAGTTTATGGAGATACAAATACTAGTTTAGGAATATTATCTGCTAAAAGAAGGAAAATTCCAATTTTTCATATGGAAGCTGGAAACAGGTGCTTTGATCAAAGAGTTCCTGAGGAAATAAACAGAAAAATTGTTGACCATTTGAGCGATGTGAACATGGTGATTTCAAGTCAAGCAAAAGAAAATTTAATCAGTGAAGGAATAAACCCTGAATTTATATTTAAATTAGGTTCAAATATGTTTGATGTAATTAAATTTTATGAAAAACAAATAAATAATAGTAAAATTTTATCAAAGCTCTCCCTGAAAAAACAAAAATTTATTTTAGTTAGTCTTCACAGAGAGGAGAATGTAGATAATAAAGTAAACTTAAAAAATATTTTTCTTCAATTAAACAAAGTATATAATATTACTAGGTTAAAAATAATTGTATCTACTCATCCAAGAACGCAAAAAAAATTAAAAGAATTTAAACTTTCAAATAAAAATATAAACTTCCTAAAACCATTTGGTTTTTTTGATTATTGTAAATTACAAACACAAGCATATTGTACTATTTCTGATAGTGGAACTATATTTGAAGAGTCATCAATCTTAGATTTTCCAGCTGTAACAATAAGGCCATCCCACGAGAGACAAGAAGGTATGGAAGGAGGTACTGTAGTAGTCTGCAGTGAAAAAAATCAAGATATCAATAATGCAATAAAAATAGCAAAAAAAATTAAAGAAAATTTAAAATTTAAAGTAAACGATTATCATGCATCAGGTGTTGCATTTCGTGTAGTAAATATTATTGAAAGTTATATTTCGATTATTAATGAAAAAGTTTGGTCAAAAAATTAGAAAGTACATATTTACAATTCTGCTAATCAAAATTTCAAAATTAATGAAATTCCTTCATATATAAAGTTAACAAAAACTATGCTTATAAAAATTCTTGTAAAACTAGCAATTATAGATTTCTATATTTAATCCTGTAAACTCTTTTTAAAATATATTTATAAATAATTTTATTTTTTATTATAATCAATTAAACAATGCTTAATATTTCCATAATATTTGTGAATAAAATTAGGCTTAAATGAGTAATATTTTTGATGCCACGGACAATTCTCTTCAAAAATTTTTAAACCATCTCCCCATGGATATTTATCAAAATATATCTCCTCTTGACCATATAGTTTTTTATACTCTCTATTACAACAGTAGAAGAGTGTTTTTTTTTGTTTAATGATATCCATATAGTTTTTGATTTCATCAATATTCATTTCTTGAAAAGATGCAATATTTACAAATAAATCTATATCTATATTTAATAAAAATTTTTTAAGTGATGCTGGAATAAGAAAAAGTTTTTTATTTAAATCAATTTTGTCATTTTCGGTTTTTATGACTTGAATATGATGATCATCCAATATCTTAAATTTATTTAAGATTAAATAGTCGTTAATTAGCGTCTCAGATAAATTTATAGAAAAAATTTTTGATTCTGGATACAGCATAATCGCACCTAATATAAAATTACATTTTCCATCACCAATAATGCATATATTTTTAGGATTTGAGTATTTCTTTAAAAGTTTAAATGTAAAAATATGTCTTAAAGCGTCAACATCAATTTGTCTTTTCATGATATCAAAAGTTTTTTTGTAAGTTAAATACTCTCTACTTTTAAAAATATCTGCACCAAATGTTTGTATAGCTAATATTTTATGTGCTAATGATTTTAATAATGTTTTTTTGGTAAATGAACCAAATCCCATTCCGTGGTAGATATCCTCAAAATCCTGTCCATCTAAATGATGAGTCCAATGACTGGATTTATTCATTTCTGTATCTTTTATAAATTTTGTAAGTATATTTTTAATTTTTGGCATAAAGACTATAATATTAATATAATAATATTTGAAAAGATTTTTTACTTATTTGTCAAAAATTCTCTAAAAATTTTATTTACATGAAAGATATTGAAATTTATTTATTATTTTATTGTTATGAAAAATAATTATTCATTTTTAATCTAATAATAAATATCAATCTCCATATTTGAACTCGAAAATTTTTAAGATTTGCAACTTTACAAAATATCTTGTGTCCTTCTAGGTAATCAATAATATCACTTTTTTTTTTTATTTTAGTTGGACCATCAGTTAAAACTTTTGAATTAACATCTACATATAAGTCAACTTTTTTTTTCTGTAATAAATGAGAAAAAATTAAGTCTTCACAAAATGCTTTGCCATTACTTTTAAAATAATCAAAATTAATCATGTGTTTTTTGGAGATAATAAAACATCCTCCTGGTATCCAGCTAGTTTTGAAAGGATTTTTATTAATATAATCACTGTCAACTCCATAGCATGAGCCAGCTAATGAAACTGTACCCATCCTTTTATAATTAATTGGTGCTCCAAATAATAAATAATGAATTATTTTTTTTAATCTAAAAAAAAAATTTCCATCAAGAGGATGTATTTTTTTATTATTTTTTTTTTCAAAATAAATCGGAGCAATTGCACATCTTACTCCCATTTGAAGTTTTATATCTAATAAATTATTTACTAAATTACTGTCAATAATCAAATCGTCGTCCATATAAATTACATTACTTGTTTTAATAAATTTGAAGGCACTTATCCTTTGTTTTACTTGACCTTTAATTTTTGAATGTATTATTTTTATTTTTTTCATATTTTTATCATAATTCCTAAATTCATAGTTTTTAGGTAAAGAAATAATAATTTTTTTTATATATTTATTTGAATTTAAAATTTTTAAAGTTCTTTTCATATTTTTTGTGCCTAAAGTTGGAATCACTACAGTAATTAAATTTCTTTTCATCTTTTTAACTTTTTGACTAAATTTTCAGAACGTAATTCTGTAAAATAATCTTTACTATATTTTTGAACTTTTAATTTTTTTTTATAAATAGATTTATTATTTTTTAAAATTAAGTTTAATAATTTATTAAGTTCCATCTCATTTTTTACAGTTAATTCATTTATTTGAAAAACTGGATCAATTGAAAACAAATCTTTATTTTTATGATAATAGATTGGCACCAAACCTTGATTAATTGCTTGAATAGATACACTTGAGCCAGAGTAAAGGATTACATCACATTGATTTAGGTCCTTTAAGATATTTTTATTTTTCGAAAATTTTATTTTTTTATAATTAAATTTTTCTTTAATTATGTTTTTATCTATTACAGGGTGCATTCTAAACAAATATTCAATATTTTTTTCCTTACTAAGATTTTCTTTTATTAATTCCAACATATCTATTGTTTCTGAGTATAGTCCTTCTGGGCAAACTAAAACTTTTAATTTTCTTTTTTTAAAGTTTTTTCTTAATTTATTTTTTTTAATAAAGTGCTTGTCAGAACCTAAAGTGAAAATATTTTCACTATTAAACTTAATATTCTTTTTTAAATACTTTGATATGATTGTACCTGAAGTAAATATTGTACTAGGTCTATAAGATTTTCTTAAATTGTAAAATATACTATTCTTAAATTCTCGAATTACAGAAAAAAAATATCCGAAAGATTTTATTTTTTTTTT
>MDSZ01173366.1_pt1 | contig 20073 bp, 17 predicted proteins | sample 811201 | NCBI WGS metagenome assembly MDSZ01 (sample SAMN05326647, study PRJNA326480) | marine metagenome | isolation source: seawater | place: Indian Ocean: North | collected 2010 | reverse complement strand
TGCATTTTTAAGAAGACAAAAAAATTAATGGTCTTCAAAAAAATAAATGGAAGCCACCATAGTATCGGATACTAAAAAACATTATCCAGTACTGCTAAATGAAGTTATTAGCGTTATTACCCCTCAACATGGTGGCACATTTATCGACTGCACATTTGGACAAGGTGGTTATACTCAAGAAATTTTAAAATACAAAAATACAAAAGTAATAGCTATTGACAGAGATGAAGACACAAAAATTATAGCTGAAAAATTTAAAAATAAATTTTCTGATCGATTTTTATTTAAAAATATTAATTTTAGTAAATTAAATAATCTTAAACTCAAACAAGAAAATATCAAAGGAATTATTTTTGATTTAGGTTATTCATTTACTCAAATAAAAGATCCAAAAAAAGGTTTATCATTTTATTCAACTGGAAAATTAAATATGCAATTAGGGATAAATGATTTTACAGCGGATGATGTAATAAACAAACTAGATGATAAAGATCTTAGCAGAATATTTAAAAGTTTTGGAGATGAAAAGGAGTCAAGAATTATTTCAAGAAATATTTTAAAAGAGAGAAATATTAAAAAAATAGATACAGAAAAGTTGGTTGAAATAATCGAAAAAACAAAAAGAAAAAAAAATTTCAAAGTGCATAATGCAACTAAGATATTTCAGGCATTAAGAATATTTGTGAATAAAGAAATTAGTGAACTTATTTACGGACTTATAAATTCAGCAAAGATTTTAAAAAAAGATGGGATTTTAGCTGTTGTAACATTTCATTCTTTAGAGGATAAAATTGTAAAATATTTTTTTAAAAATCTAACAACTGGAAAAAGTTTTTCTAGATATGAGCCTAAATTAGAACAAAAAAAGTTCTTTTTTGAAATACCGAAAAAAAAACCAATTTTTCCCTCAAAAAAAGAATTAAGAGAAAATCCCTCATCAAGATCAGCTAAATTAAGATATCTGGTTAAAAAAGAGAATGTTTATGAAATTGAAACCGATATCGTAGATCAGTTTAAGGAATTATTAGAGATAGAGAATTTAAATCTAAAATTATGAAAAAGTTTTTTGTTTTTGTATTAATTTTTTTGTTAATTATTTTTACCTCATTAATTAAAAATTCTACAACCATGATTGAGGATGAGATATATATATTAAAAGAAAATATAAGGCTTTTAGAAGAAAGATTAAGTGATACAAAACTTGAAAACGATTATCTTAGTTCATCAGAAAAATTATTAAATTATCAAAAACAATATTTTGACGATTTTTTAAAAAAAAAATCAATAAATGAAATCAATACTATTGATATTTCTAAGAATAAATTGTCAATAAATAAATTAAAAATTTCTGATTAATATGAAAAAAAAAATTTTCAATTTCTTTTAGAAGAACAAAATGAAGATTTTCAATTTGCAAAAAGTAAATCAAATCTTAATATAAAATTTAATAGAGTTGCTTTTATTTTTTTTATTTTTTGTCTTATTTTTTTAATTTATTCTATTCATTTATTTCATTTGGGCTCTAGGAAATCAGATATAAATATTAATAAGAAATTAGCCACAACAAATATAATTAATCGAGCAAATATTATTGATAGGAATGGATCCTTTTTAGCAAAAACTGTTGCTTCAATTGATATTGGTATTAATCCCTCTGAAATCATTGATCAAAAAAAACTACTTCTTAATTTAAAGTTTATTTTTCCAAATAAAGATTACGATCAGATCAAGTCAAATATTAAGAAAAAAAAATTTTTTTGGTTAGAAAAAAAAATTTCAGAGGAAAAATATGAGCAATTAATGAAACTAGGTGATAAATCAATCAAGCCCATAGAGAAAATAACAAGATTATATCCTCAGAAAAACTTATTTAGTCATATCATTGGTCAAATTGATGAAGACAATATGGGTATCTCGGGACTTGAAAAATCTCTGGACACAAAATTAAAAAATAATTTTACGCCAATTCAATTAAGTGTTGATAAGGATATACAATATTTAATAAGAGAAGAGCTAAAAAAATATAATCAAATTTTTAATACTATTGGAAGCGCGGCAATATTAATGAATGTTAATAATGGTGAAATTATTTCTATTGTCTCATTACCTGATTTTAATCCAAATGAAAGAAATACGATTACAGATACTAATTATATTAATCGTGCCACAAAAGGTGTTTATGAATTAGGATCTGTATTTAAAACATTTACACTTGCCGCGGCTATAAATCAAAAAACAGTTGAACCATTAACAGAATTTAAAGATTTAAAAAAAAGTATTAGATGTGGTAAAAATATCATTAGTGAGTACGACAATAAGATACCATCAAATTTAACGGCAGAACAAATTCTTATAAGATCTGGTAATATCGGATCAGTTAGAATTGGTCAGTCGGTAGGAATAGATGGTTTTAAAGATTTTCTTAATCAATTGAATTTAATTAAACCTATAAGTTTTGATATTGAAGAGGTTGGAATACCAATATCTTTTAACTGGGGAAAATGTAAGTTAGCAACTGCCTCCTATGGCCATGGTATTACTACTACGATCTTACAACTGACTAATGCATATGCAATGCTAGTAAATGGTGGATTTGAATTGTCACCAACTTTAATTAAAAAAAAAAAAGAAAATAAACAAAAAAGAATTTTAAGTGAAGATGTGTCAGATAAGATTGTACCAATATTAAGAAAAATAGTTACATTAAAAGAAGGCACGGCATCATTAGCAAATGTTGATGGTTATGAAGTAGGTGGAAAAACTGGTACAGCACAAAAAAGCACCACTGGAGGATATTCAAAAAATAAAATAAATACATTTGTTGCCGTATTTCCTGTTTCAAGACCAAAATATTCGTTTGTAGTAATGCTTGATGAGCCAAAAATAAATAATGAATATATTTATAATTATAGAGATGGCTCTGGAATAAAATTTAAAGGAACTCCTTTTAATACAGCCGGCTGGACATCAGTAGAGGTTGCTGGACAGATTATAGAAAAAATTGGGCCCATTTTAGCCACAAAATATAAAGAAATTAATTAATTATGTTGGTAGGAGATTATTTTCAAAACATTAATAAAAATTATAAAAAAATTTTTTTTTCAGGAATCTCATTTGATAGCAATCAAATAAAAAAAAATTATATATTTTTTGCAATTAAAGGAAATAATTACGATGGTAATAAATTTATTCCACATGCAATAAAAAATGGTTCTAGAATAATTGTAACTGAAAAAAAAATTTCTAAACAACAAAATGGAATTTTCTTTATACATACAAAAAATATAAGAAAATTGTTAGCTGAAATTAGTTTTAAAATTTATAAAAATCTTCCAAAAAATTTGGTTGCAGTAACTGGGACTAATGGAAAATCTTCGATTGCAGATTTTTATTTTCAAATACTTAAACTAAACAATAAAAAGGTTGCAACGATTGGAACTTTGGGAGTGAGATCAGTCAATTTTAAACAAAAGTTATTTAATACAACAATTGACCCAATCAGCCTAGGTAAAATATTGACAACACTTAAATTAGCTAAAGTAGAAAATGTTATTATGGAAGCTTCAAGTCATGGTCTAATACAAAATAGATTAGATGGTCTTTCATTTGACACGGGCATATTCACTAATTTATCACAAGATCATTTAGATTATCACAAAACAATACAAAACTACTTACACGCCAAACTTTATTTATTTAAAAATTTAATTAAAAAAAATGGTAATGTCATTACTGACAACAAAATACCTGAATTTAAAAATATAAACAAAATTTGCAAAATTAAAAAATTAAAACTCTTTGCTATTAATAAAAAAAAAGAAAATATTAAAATTTTATCACATTCATTTAAAGATGAATCGCAAATAATTCGAATTAATCATGGAAACAAAATTAAAGAAATAAAACTTAATCTGATTGGAAAAATTCAATTAAAAAATATTTTAATGGCAATCATAGCTGCAAATAGAAGTAATTTAGAGTTCTCAAAAATTTTAAAAGTTATTCCAAAAATTAAATCAGTAAAGGGGAGATTTGAAAAAATTGGTAAATTAAAAAATAAATCAAAGGTAATACTTGATTATGCGCATACTCCAGAAGCTTTAAGAACATGCTTATGTAACTTAAAGGAACAATTTCCAAACAAAAAAATTTCTTTAGTATTTGGATGTGGTGGAAATAGGGATCAAAATAAAAGATCAAAAATGGGTAAAGTTGCAGATTATTTCTCAGATAAAATTTATCTTACTGATGACAATCCAAGATTTGAAAACCCAAATGTGATTAGAAATGATATTAAAAAAGGAATAATAAAACAAAAACCTATAGAAATACCAAATAGAGCAAAGGCAATATCAGAGGCAATCAATAATATGACTGTTGGTGAAATTTTATTAGTTGCTGGGAAAGGACATGAACATACACAAGATATTGGAAATAGAAAGATTTATTTTTCAGATAGAAATATTATTTTAGAATCAATAAAAATGAAAAATTTAAAATTATCTAATGATTTAAAACTAAACATAATTAAAGATCTTACTAAAAACGAAAAATTATTTTCTATTTCTCCTTTGAGAAATGCTAGAATAAATTCTAAAGAGGTTAATAAAAATGATATTTTTTTTGCCGTAAAAGGAAAAAAAAATGATGGAAATAAATTTGTTCAGCAATCATTTAAAAAAGGTGCGTCTTTAGCCGTAGTAAGTAAAATACAAAATAATTTAGATATAAAAAAACAAATTAAAGTTAAAAATCCTTTAAAAGTTCTCTCAGAAACTTCAAAAATCTATAGAAACAACCTAAAGACAAAAATTATTGCTATTACAGGTAGTTGTGGAAAGACTACACTAAAAGAATTATTAGGAAACTCATTAAGAAAAATTTCAAAAGTTGGTATTTCACCAAAATCATATAACAATAAGTATGGAGTACCCATAAGTCTTTTTAATTTGAAAAAAAATTACGAATATGGAGTACTTGAGGTAGGAATGGATAAAAAAGGGGAAATTGATTTTTTATCAAAAATAATTCAGCCTGATGTAAGTGTTATTACAAATATAAATTATGCACATGCTAAAAACTTTAAAAATATTAATCATATAGCTTTAGCTAAATCTGAAATAATAAATAATACTAGATCTAACGGATTTTTAGTACTAAATGCAGATGATTATTTTTACAAATTTCATAAAAAATTAGCAATTAAAAAAAAACTTAATATAATTTCATTTGGTATTGAGAATAACTTAGCTGATATAAAATTTAAAAGTATAAAAAAAGAAAAAAACTTTTTTAAAATTCATATAAAAATAAATCATAATTCCAGATATTTTTTAATTTCAAACGATTTTAAAAATCATATTTATAATATTTTAGCTTCATTAGCAATAATGAGTATCTATATTGACATTTTGAAAATTAAAAAAAAATATTCTTAAACTTTAAAACACCTCACGGAAGAGGTGATATTTTAAAGATAAAAATAAAGAATAAAAAAATAAATTTAATTGATGAAAGTTATAATTCGAATCCCTTATCTCTTAAATCAGCAATTTTAAATTTTGATAAAATTATTTCAAATAAATCTAAAAAATATCTATTAATTGGAGATATGTTAGAACTTGGAATTCACTCTCAAAAACTGCATGAATCTATCGCTCCAATAATAAATCGTACTAAAATTGATAAAGTTTTCGTTAAAGGAAGTGGAGCATCAATTATTTTTCGTAAACTTTTTAAATCCAAAAAAGGTAGAATATTCAAAAATAAATCTCAAATAAATGAGTTTATAAGAAAAGAATTAGATAATAATGATTATATAATGATTAAAGCCTCAAATGCGACAGGATTCAATAAGATAGTAAGTAACTTAAAAGGACAATATTAAATGCTTTATCAATTTTTATTAAATTTTGTTGATAGTTTTAGTTTTTTAAATGTTTTTAAATATATTACTTTTCGAACTGGTTTATCTTTTTTTACATCATTAACAATAGTTTTATTTATTGGTGGCCCTTTTATTAGATTTTTCTCTAAACAAAAAATTCTAAATCCAATACGTGACGATGGACCAGAAGAACACATTGTAAAAAAAATAGGCACACCAACAATGGGTGGAGTTATTATTTTATTTGGATTGTTAATCTCTGTTTTGTGTTGGGCAGATCTTAAAAATATAAATATTTTATTTTGTATATATATTGCAGTTTCTTTTGGTTTGATTGGTGCCTTGGACGATTACAAGAAAATAAAATATAATAGTTCTTCAGGAATTTCATCTAAATTTAAAATAATTTCTCAAATTTCATTAGCTTTTATCGGAGTTGGAATTTTTGTTTATTACATAGATTATCAAGAAATAACTAATTTATATTTTCCTTTTTTTAAAAATTTAATCATAAATCTTGGATGGTTTTTCATTCCATTTTCAGTTTTTGTAATTATAGGATCCTCTAATGCGGTTAATTTAACTGATGGGCTTGATGGTCTAGCTACTGTGCCAGTGATACTTGTTGCAGCTTGTTTTGCATTTATAAGTTATGTTACAGGAAATGTTGTCTTTTCAAATTATTTGCAAATACCATATATTGAGGGAACAGGCGAAATTTCAATTTTTTGTAGTGCCATAATTGGTTCATGCTTGGGATTTCTTTGGTTTAATGCTCCTCCAGCAAAAATTTTTATGGGTGATACTGGCTCTTTGTCATTAGGTGGCTCTCTCGGAGCTATAGGGATAATTACAAAACATGAAATTGTTCTAGCTATAACTGGTGGTCTTTTTGTTTTGGAGGCTTTTTCAGTAATTGTTCAAGTTATTTCATATAAATTAACTGGTAGAAGAATATTTAAAATGGCTCCTATTCATCATCACTTTGAAAAGAAAGGTTGGCCCGAGTCGACTGTAGTGATCAGATTTTGGATTATTTCTATAATATTGGCCATGATTGGTCTAGCTACTCTTAAATTAAGATAATGAATGCTAATTCAAATATTTTTACTAATAAAAAAATCTTAATTTATGGCTTAGGTAAAACTGGAATTGCTACATCAAATTTTTTAAAAAAAAGAAATAAAATATATTTATTTGATGATAAAAAAAAAGATAAATCAAAAAATAAAATTTTAAAAACAAAATTTGATGTAATAATTATAAGTCCAGGAATCAATAAGGATAAATGTAAGTTAAAATTTTTATTAAAAAAAAATTCAAACAAAATTTATACAGACTTTGATGTATTTAAAACGTTTTATGATAATCTATGTATAACAATTACAGGTACAAACGGTAAATCAACAACAAGCACACTATTATACCAAATATTAAAAGAACAAGGGTATGATGCTAAACTTGCAGGTAATGTTGGATTTCCGATTTTATCAATAAAGAATATAAAACCAAAAACTATTTTTGTTATAGAGGCATCTTCTTATCAACTAGATTATAGTAGAATTTACAATTCAAAATATTCAGCAATATTAAACATTGCAAATGATCATCTAGAAAGACATGGAACTCTAAATAATTATATTAACGCTAAATTTAAATTAATTATTAATTCAAAATTAAATTCAATAGCCTATTTAAATAAAAATGACATTAATATTAATAATTTTTTAAAAAAAAAAAAATTGAAAACTAAAATCATAAAAGTAAATACTAAATCTACTAAAAAGAATTATATTAGATTTAAAAATGATTATTTTCTCACGGCATCTAATAAAGAGAATTTATTATTTGTTCTAGAAATAATAAAGAATTTTAAAATTAAAAGAAAAAAATTATTGAAGACAATTGAAAATTTTAAGGGATTAAAATACAGACAACAAACAATATATAAAAAAAACGATATAGAGATTATTAATGATTCTAAATCTACAAGTTATTCATCATCAATAGAATTACTTAAATCGTCAAATAATATTTATTGGTTATTAGCAGGAATACCAAAAAAAGGAGATAAATTTATTTTGCCTGAACATTATTATAAGAATATAAAAGGTTATGTAATTGGTAAATACTATAAAAAATTCCAAGATGATTTAAAAAATAAGATTGAGTTAAAAAAGTTTTCTAATTTAAGCAAAGCTTTAACTAAGATTTATAGTGATATAAGATTAGATAATCTTAAAAAAAAAACCATTTTATTTAGCCCAGCTGGAGCCTCATTTGATAAATTTAAAAATTTTGAAGATAGAGGTTTTTATTTTAATAAGATAATTCAAAAAAAATTTAATGATAAATAAAGCATTTAACTATTTCTCTTATTATCAATGGTGGAAAAATTTAGATAAATTTCTTCTTAGCCTAATAATGATTTTATTTCTAGTAGGCTTATTTTTTTCTTTAGTATCCACATCATTAATTGCATCAAATAAGCTTGAGACTAATAGTTACTTTTTTTTCTTTAAACACCTAATTTTTGTAATTATTGGTCTGGGAATAATTTTTATACTATCTTATGTGGAACAAAAAATTTTATACAAATACTCAATTTTTATCTTTTTAATAACCCTATTATTATTAATATTAGTTCCAATAATTGGTGTTGAAGTTAAAGGCTCTAAAAGATGGCTTGATATTTTTTTTTTACCACGGATACAGCCAATCGAATTTGTAAAGCCATTTTTTATAATTATGATAAGCACTATAATTGCTTTTAATAAAATAAATAATTTTTCATTAAAATTTATTATCACTCTTTTTTTAACTATATTTATATCTGCATTATTGATTATTCAGCCAGACTTAGGCCAAACTTTATTGCTTGGTTTTACATGGTTGATATTAATTTTTATTTCGGGAGTTAATTTAATGTTTTTATTTATTGTATCGGTGATTGGATTAGTTTTTTTACTTTATTTTGCATTTTATGTTCCTAAATTTGAATATGTTAAAAATAGAATTTTATCTTTTTTAGATAGTGAAACAGGCACATATAATTTTCAATCTGATAAAGCCTTAGATTCAATAATCAGCGGAGGTTTTTTCGGAAAAGGAATTGGAGAAGGTACATTAAAGAATAGCGTCCCAGAAGCGCATACTGATTATATTATTTCAGTTATTTCAGAAGAATTTGGTGTAATAGTAATAATTTTAATATTAATTTTATTCTTAATTTTCATTTTTACTATATTTAAAAAAGTAAGTTTTGAAAAAGATCATAAATCAAAATTAGTTTTGGTAGGATCAGCAAGTTTAATTTTAGCTCAGGCAATGATTCATATTGGAGTTAACATTAGATTGTTTCCTACAACAGGCATGACATTGCCATTTTTAAGCTATGGGGGATCTTCAATTATTAGTATTTCAATTTTGTCAGGAATTATTTTAAATCTAACAAAAAGAAATATTTAAATATAGTTATGAAAAAAATATTAATTTCAACAGGTGGAACAGGTGGGCACACAATACCAGCAGAAATAATTTCAGAACATTTGAAAGAAAAAAATGAAATATTTTTAACAACTGATATGAGAGGATACAATTACCTTAGTTTTGAGAATGATCGAATTAAAATAATCAATACCCCTAAATTAAATGTTAATTTATTTTTACCACTCAATATTTTAAAATTATTTTATTTGATTATTAAGTCATATTTTTATCTCAAAAAAAATAATATAAGCAAAGTTATATCAACAGGAGGATATATGTCATTGCCTGTATGTATAGCTGCAAAATTTATAGGATTAAAACTTTATTTAATAGAACCAAATTTAACCTTAGGTAGAGCAAATAAGTTATTTTTGAATTTTTCTGAAAAAATAATTTGTTATTCTAATAATTTAAAAAATTTTCCTAAAAATTTTTTAAATAAAGTTGTAATAATTAAACCCTTAGTTTTTAAAAATTTTTATGAAATAAAAAAAATAGATAAAATTAAAAAAAAAAATTTTTGTATTTTAATTTTTGGTGGAAGCCAAGGCGCACAAATTTTTGATAAAGTTATATCTAATGTTATAGTAAAACTAAATTATAAACATTCAGTTAAAGTAATCCAACAAACAAGTGAAAAAAATATAAAAAATCTAGAAGATTTTTATAAATCAAAAAATATAGAAAATAAAATTTTTAGTTTTGAGAAAAATTTCATAAAATTAATTAGTGAGTCTGATTTATGTATCTCTAGGGCAGGATCAACATCATTGGCTGAGATTTCAATAATGAACAAACCATTTATTACGATTCCTTTACCTTCTGCAAAAGATAATCATCAAATGGATAATGCTAGATTTTATGAAAATAAAGGTTGCTGCTGGGTAATAAATCAAAATGATCTAACAGAAGAAATGTTTACAAATTTATTAATTAAAATTGTACAAGATGATTCTGAATATAATGATAAAATAAATAACTTAAAAATTTTGAATAAAAATAATTCATGGAATGAAATTAATCTAATGTTAAACAAAATTATTGATGAAAATTGAACTTGCAAATAACGAAATAGTCCATTTTGTTGGAATTGGTGGGATTGGTATGAGTGGACTTTCGTTAATTATGAAAAGAAAAGGATTCAAGGTTCAAGGAAGTGATATTTCCATTAATAAAAATATAGAAAGATTAAAAAAAGAAAAAATAAAAATATTTTTAGGTCATTCAAAATTAAATTTAAATAAAGCAACTATAGTTGTCATTTCATCTGCTATAAAAAAAAATAATCCTGAATTAATTGAAGCTAAGAAAAAAAAAATACCAATAATCAAAAGAGGCAAAATGTTAGCAAGCATTGTTTCATTAATGAAAAATATTGTTGTAGTTGGTTCACATGGAAAAACGACAACCACATCTCTTATTGCCTCCATTTTTCAACAAACCAAATTAGACCCTACAATAATTAATGGAGGTGTGATTAATTCAATAAATGATACTGCTAAGCTCGGTAGAAGCGACTGGTCAATTTTAGAGGCAGATGAGTCCGACGGAAGTTTTGTTCATATTTCACCTACATATTCAATCATAACTAATATTGATAGAGAACATATGGATTATTATAAATCAATAGATGTTCTCAAAAATTATTTTTTAGACTTTTTAAAAAAAATTCCCTCTTTTGGAAAAGCATTTATATGTATCGATGATAAAATTAATAGAGATTTGATCAAAAAAATTAAAAACAAAAATTATTTTACATATGGTCAAAAAATGAATTCTAATTTTAGAATACAAAATATTAAGCAATTAGAATCTTATTCTGAATTTGATGTCCAAATTAATCTACCTAATAAAAAAAAATTTAAAATAAAAAAAATAAAAATTCCTTTACTTGGAATTCATAATATTAGAAATTCTGTAGCGGCATTAAGTGTAGCTTTATCTATAGGAATTCCAATAAATAAGATTAAAAGTGGTTTATTAAATTTTAAAGGTGTTCAAAGAAGATTTAACAAAATATTTACATTTAATAAAATTAATTTTTTTGATGATTACGCACATCATCCTACTGAAATAAAATTTGTTCTTGATGGAGTAAATAGGGTTTACAAGAAATATGATAAAGTTTGTATTTTTCAACCACACAGAATATCAAGATTAAAAGATTTAAGAAAAGAATTTACTTATGCATTCAAAAATGCAAACACTGTTATTTTGTGCCCTATATTCACTGCCGGAGAAAAAATTAAATTAGGATTTAGTTATGAAAATTTTTCAAGAGAAATAATTAAAAATTCAAAAGTAAAACTGTTTATGATTGATAATAAAAATCAACTGGCAAAATTTTTAAAAACTAATATGTATGGTAAGAAAATTGTAATTGGAATGGGAGCTGGTTCAATTTCTAGTTGGATGAGAGAATTACCAAGCTTGATGCAATGAAAGTTGATAAATTAAAAGATATATTTGAAAAATTTGAACCTCAAATATTTTTTAATCATGAATTAAAGAAAAAAAATTGGTTTAATATAGGAGGTAAAGCAAAAATTTATTTTAAAGCTGAAAACCTAAATGATTTAGTTAAATTTCTCAAAATTTTAAAAAATAAAGAAAATATATTTATTATTGGAGCGGGCTCAAATACCTTAATAACTGACGAAATTTATGATGGAGTCGTTATAAAATTAGGTGAAAATTTTAGAAAATTATCTCTTTTAGGAGAAGATATTATTATTTCAGGTACTGCAGTTTTAGACAAAACTCTTTCTGAGTTTGCAATGAAAAATAATTTAAGCGGTTTCGAATTCTTATCTTGTATTCCCGGAACGGTTGGAGGTGGGGTAAAAATGAACGCAGGTTGTTTTAATCATGAAATTAAGGATGTATTATTGTCTATTCAAGTGATAGATAAGTTAGGAAATATATCAACTATTCCAGCTAATAAAATAAATTTTGAATATAGAAAAAATAATTTATCTGATGATTTTATTTTTCTTAGTGCATCATTTAAAGGAAAAATTAAAGATATAGATGAAATAAAAAATGAAATGCAAAAATTAAAAAAACAAAAGGAAAAAAATCAACCAACAAAAATCAAAACTAGCGGTAGCACATTTAAAAACCCTATTAATCAAACAAATAAAAAAGTTTGGGAATTGATTAAAGAGTCTGTTGCATCAGATATTCAATTTGGTGATGCATGTATTTCAGAAAAACATGCTAATTTTTTTGTGAATAAAGGTGACGCCTCATTTAATGACATGAAAAAATTAATCAATTTTGTATCAGAAAGTGTATTTAAAAAAACAGGTATTAGTATAGAAAAAGAAATAATAATTTTAGAAAATTGAAAAAAAAAATTTTAATAATTTCTGGCGGAATTTCAAAAGAAAGAAAAATCAGTCTTGAAACAGGAATACAAGTTGCGAAAGAATTAAAAAAAAATGGATATAAAGTTAAAATAAGTGAGCCCGACTTTAATTTAATTCAGTCTGTAAAAAAATTTAAACCAAATATAATTTTTAATGCATTGCACGGACAATTTGGCGAAGATGGCTATATACAGTCAATTTTAGAAAATATAAAAATTCCTTATACACATTCAGGCGTCATTTCATCTGCAAAAGCAATGGATAAAGAAATATCAAAAAAAATTTTTATTAAAAATAAAATCTTAACACCAAGATATTTTACTTATAAATTTGATAAATCCCGATCAGAATTAAATAAACTAATTGAAAAAAAAATAAAGTTTCCAGTTGTAATAAAACCACTAAATGAGGGCTCTAGTGTAAATGTTTTTATTTGTAAAAAAAATGAAATTCATAAAAAATTAAATAAGCTTAAAAGTTATAAACAAGTTTTGATAGAGCAATATATTCCTGGTAGAGAAATCCAAGCAGCTATACTGGCAGAAAAAAAACTTGGAGCTATTGAATTGAAACCACGAAGAAAGTTTTATGATTATAAGGCAAAGTATAATGTTAATGCCAAAACAAAACATATCATTCCGGTAAATTTAAGTAAAAAAAAATATGAAAACTTAATGAAAATTTCTTTTAAAGCACATAAGTTATTAGGATGCAGAGGTGTTAGCAGATCAGACTTTAAGTTTTATAAAAATAAGTTTTATCTTTTAGAAATTAATACCCAACCAGGAATGACAAAACTTTCTTTAGTTCCTGAAATATCTGCTTTTAAAGGAATTAGTTTTTTCAAATTAATAAAACTTATTTTAAATGATGCATCTACGAATAAGTAAAAAAATATTTATTTACTTATTTTTGTTTTTAATTTTAGTTTCAATTAATAATATTAATTTTAAAAAATTTGATATTCTCTCTATTGTTTCATTGAAAGTTTCAGGATTAAATGATTTAGAAAAAATAGAATTTGAAGAAGAATTCAATTATTTAATAAGTAAAAATCTTTTGTTTTTAGATAAATCTGTAATATCAAAAAAAATTTTTTCTAATAAGATAGTTGAAGATTTATCTATATTTAAAAAATATCCTTCAGAGTTAGAAATAATAATAAAAAAAACTAATTTTCTTGCTGTCACCAAAAAAGATAATAAAAATTATTTTATTGGATCAAATGGTAATTTTATTTTAGTTAGAGAAAATTTAGAAAATTTACCATTTATTTTTGGTGATATAGAGCCTAGAGATTTTTTAAAATTAAAAGATATTATTGAAAGATCAAATTTTGATATGAAAAAAATTAAAAATTTATATTTTTTTAAATCAAAAAGATGGGATATAGAAACTATAGATAATTTAATTGTAAAGCTTCCTATAAAAAAAGTTGAACAATCTTTAAATCTTCTAACAAAAATTCTTAACGAAGAAGAATTTCAAAATAAAAAATTAATCGACTTAAGGCATAGTAACCAGGTAATAACAAATGACTGAATATGATTTTTTTTTAAACTTAAGGACGAATCTAATTAAAATTGAAGCAATAGATAAAGATCTTAATATATGTTTCACAAAAACAAAATCAGTAAATAACTATTTAGAAAATAATTTAGAACAATTAGAATTTTTTTTGAATGAAAATATTTTTGATGTTGAAAAAAAATTGAAACATTACATAAAAGAAATTGATTTAATAATTGACCATAAAGATTTCATGTTTGTAAATTTGTCAATGAAATATAATTTTGAGAGATCTCAATTTGATAAGATACAATTAAACAATTTATTAATTGATTTAAAAAGTGAGTTTGAAAACTCGATTGGTAATTTTGAGATAATTCATATGATAATTAATAAATATATAGCAAATAATAAATCTTATTCTAATTTAGAAGATATGATTAATTTTGATAAAATTTGTTTAGAAATAAGATTTATTTGTTTGAATAAAAAATCAATTGAAAGACTTAAAGATACTCTATCCAGATACCAGATTAAAATTAAAAATATAATTTCTTATAAATATCTACAAGAACTTGAGATCTTTAATGATAAAGATTTCTCAATTATAGCTAGTAAAACTTTAAATGGATTGAATAAAAATGAAATTTTCTTTATTAAAAAAACTCCACAAAAATCCAGTTTTTTTGAAAAATTTTTTAATTTTTTCAATTAATTTTGTATTATCTCGTAATATTTGTTGTTTTTTGTTTCCTAAATTCAAGTATTAAAAAGCTCTTGTGCCAATACTTACTCAAAAAACTATTAAACAAAATGTCAATTTCACCGGTGTAGGATTACACAATGGCAAAACAGTAAACCTTTGCATTAAAAGTGCTGAGCCTGACACTGGAATAGTTTTTAAAAGAGTTGATATAAAAGAAAATAATTTAGTTTATCCAAATTTTAATAATGTAAGTAATACATCATTAAATACAACAATTTCAAATGAGCATGGAGTAAAAGTTTCCACCATTGAACATTTGATGGGTGCTTTGTTTGGGTTGGGGGTAGATAATGCTATTGTTGAAATCGATAATGAAGAAGTACCAATTTTAGATGGTTCAGCAAAAGAGTTTATAAAAAATATTTTAGCTTCAGGATTTGTTCAAAGTAACAAACCAATAAAAATTATTAAGATAAATAAAAAAGTTCAAATAGAAGATGGCAATAAATTTATATCAATTGAACCGACTAAACTTAGCTTAGATATAGATTTTGAATTAAAATATCAAAATAAGATTATTGGAAATCAAAAAAATAAAATAAATGTTTATGAAGACGATTTAGAGGAAATATTTAATTCGAGAACTTTTTGTCTTTTTGAAGATATTGAGACAATCAAAAAAAATGGCCTTGCTAAAGGTGGAAGCTTAGATAATGCGGTTGTAGTTAAAGATAACAAAGTGTTAAATGATGATGGTTTAAGAAATTCAAAAGAATTTGTAAATCATAAAATATTAGATTGTATTGGAGATCTTTATACTTGTGGATATAGAATGGTTGCAAGTGTAAAATGCTCTCAAGGTGGACATAATTTGACTAACCAGCTATTAAGAAAAGTTTTTGATAATAAAGAAAATTTCTCAATAATTGAAATTCAAGAAAGAAATTTGCCACACACATTGATAAATAGATCTTTATTAAGATCTATAGCATAATTTTTTTTTACCTTTATAATTAGTTATTTTTAATTTTATGAAAAAAATTATTTTTACAATATCAATAATCTTGTTCTTATTGACGGCTTGCTCAAAACAAGAAAAAGAAATTTCAGTTATTAAAGAGTCTAAACAAGATTTGGAAATGATTTCAGCATATAAAGAAGCATATAAAGCTTTAGAGCAGGGAGATCCATATTTCGCTGCAAAAAAATTTTTAGAGGCTGAACTATTATTTCCTCAATCTGAGTGGGCATCAAGATCAGCGTTAATGGCATCTTACTCATATTATATGCATAATTATTATGTTGAAGCGTTATCAAATTTAGAAAGATTTATAAAAACTTACCCAACAGATAAAAATTTAGTTTACGCTCATTATTTAATTGCAATGTGCTATTATGAGACAATTGAAGGTGAAAAAAGAGATTCAGGTCCATTATTAAAAGCAAAAGAAAAATTTAATTATGTAGTATCAAATTACCCTAATACAGATTTTGCATTAGATTCAAAATTTAAATTAGATTTAATTGAAGATATTCTTGCGGCTAAAGAGATGTATTTAGGTAGACACTATATAAAAAAAGAAAAGTGGATTGCTGGGATAAATAGATTCAAGAATGTAGTTGAGAATTACGATCAAACTATTTTTGTTGAAGAAGCTTTACATCGACTAGTTGAAATAAATTATAAACTTGGACTTTTAGAAGAGTCACAAAAATATGCAAGTATTTTAGGTTATAATTACCAATCAAGTAAATGGTATCAAAAATCGTATAAAGTATTTAACAAAGATTATTCATCAAAAATAGAAAAGCCTAAAAAAGATAAACTTAGTGTTATAGATAAGTTTAAAAAAATTTTCGATTAATATGAAAAAAGACTCTATTAAAAGAGAATATAAAAATAAAATTAAATTATATAAAGATTATAATAGAAAATATTACGATGAGAATATTTCTGAGATTTCTGATTCTAAATATGATGAATTAAAAAAAGAAATTTTAAATTTAGAGAATAAATATCATTTTTTAAAATCTAAAGAATCTCCCTCAATTACGGTAGGTTACAAGCCATCTAAAAATTTCAAAAAGGCTTTTCATAAAGTTCCTATGCTTTCATTGGCAAATGCTTTCAGTGAGAATGATCTTTTAAACTTTGAAAAAAAGATTTTAAATTTTCTATCCAGAAAAGAGGGATCAAATATATTTTATACTGCTGAACCTAAAATCGATGGAATTTCTGCATCTTTGACATATAAAAATGGAAAACTTCTCAGAGGACTTTCTAGAGGAGACGGTAAAGAAGGTGAGGATATAACCTCAAATTTAGCTACAATAGACGATATTCCCAAAACTATTTCATCAAAAAATTTTCCTGAAGAAATAGATATAAGGGGAGAAGTGTTTATTCAAAATAGTGATTTTGATAGCTTAAAAGAAAAATTTGCAAATCCAAGAAATGCAGCCTCAGGCTCTCTTAGACAAAAAAATTCAGAAGATACTAAAAAAATACCATTAAAGTTTATTGCTTATACTTTTGGATTTGAAAAAGGTTTGAAGATAGACAATCAATTTGATTTTCTCATTAAATTAAGTGAGTGGGGTTTTAAAACTAATCCACTTAATAAATTAATTTCTGGAGTGGAAAATCTAATTAAAAATTACAATGAAGTAGAAAAACAAAGAGCTAATCTAAACTTTGACATAGATGGAATAGTTTATAAAATAAATGAATTTTCTTTACAAAAGAGATTAGGTTTTGTTGCTAACGCTCCAAGATGGGCTATAGCTCATAAGTTTTCCTCTAACAAAGCAATTTCTGAAATTCTGGATATTGATATACAAATAGGCAGAACTGGTGCATTAACTCCGGTTGCAAAAATTAAACCTATTAATATTGGCGGAGTTTTAGTTTCTAATGCAACCTTGCATAATGAGGATGAAATTAATCGAAAAGATATAAGAATTGGAGATACAGTAACTATTGAGAGAGCAGGAGATGTAATACCGCATATTCTTTTAGTAGATTTTAAGAAAAGAAAAAAGAATAGTAAAAAATTCATTTTTCCGAATAAGTGCCCATCATGTGGATCAAAAACTATTAAAGAATTTAATTTAACTACAAAGAAAAAAGATGCAGTAAGAAGATGTTCAAGTGAAGGATATTATTGTGACAAGATCTCTATTGAAAAATTGAAACATTTTGTTTCAAAAGAAGCTTTTAATATTGATGGATTTGGAAAAAAAATTGTAGAAAATTTCTGGAAATTAAATCTGATAAAATTTCCTTACGATATTTTTAATTTAGATTATAACAAAATTGAAAATTTAGAAGGCTGGGGGAAATTATCCGTTGAAAATTTGAAGTATTCTGTAAATTTAAGAAAAAAGATTTCTTTAGAGAGATTAATTTATTCATTAGGCATTAGACACATAGGATTAGAAAATGCCAAAATTTTATCAAAATATTTTCGAACTTTTTCTGGATTTAAAGAATTATCTGAAATTAATAGATATAAAGACCTAATAAATATAGACGGGATTGGAGAAACTCAGGTTAATTCATTAAGAAATTTTTTTTCGAATAGGATGAACATAAAGGTCTTAAATGAATTGGAAAAAGTCTTAACAATTGAAAAAGCTGTCTTAGATAACAAAAATGGTTTATTAAATGATAAAACTTTTTTAGTAACTGGTAAATTAGATGGGATGAGTAGAGCAGAAATTAAATCATTAATTGAAGCAAATTCTGGTATTACAGTAAGCAGTGTTTCAAAAAAATTAAATTATTTAATAATAGGAGAAAAACCAACAAAAAGAAAAATAGACAATGCTAAGGATCTAAAAGTTAAAATTATAGATCAAGAAGAGTTTTTAAAAATGTTAAATAAAACTGGCTAGCCATTTTTTTTCATTAAGGCTTAAATATTTTGAAATATTCGAATAGATATTAAGATGATATTTAAACAAATATTTTTTTTCAAATGAAGTTAATAACTTATAATTAATTAAATCCTTTTCAATTGGTGCAAAAGTTAAATTTTCAAAAAAAATATTTTTATCTTTTTTTTTCACATAAACTAAATTTTCAATTCTAATTCCAAATTTATCTTTTTTATAATAACCTGGCTCGTTACTAAGTATCATACCTTCTTTTATCTTGATTTGATTATTTTTTGATATGGATTGTGGTCCTTCGTGAACATTGAGAAAAAAACCAACTCCATGTCCAGTTCCATGTGCGTAATCTAAATTATTTTGTTTAAGAAATTTTCTTGCTCTTTTATCAATTTTTTTTCCAGTATTATCTTTGTTTAAATTTGTGGTAGCAACTGCGATGTGACCCTTTAATACATATGTAAAAATATTTTTGATATATTGTTTTGGTTTTGAAAAGCATATTGTTCTTGTGACATCTGTAGTTCCATATTTATATTGTCCACCTGAGTCACATAAAAAAATATCTTTATTACTAATAACTTTACAATTTTTTTTATTAGCCCGATAATGAACTATTGCTCCATTTTTCCCTGCACCAGCAATAGTTTCAAAACTAGGATAAAGAAAACTTTTATGGATTTTTCTAAATCTTTCTAATTTATTTTGCGCATCAACTTCAGTTATTTTCTTTTTATTAATATTTTTAATCCAATAAATAAACTTTGTTAAAGCAACTCCATCTAGTATATGTGCATTTTTCATATTATTAATTTCTATTTTGTTTTTGATTGATTTAAAATAATAAGTTGGATCAACTTTTTTGATTATTTTGAATTTTGATTTGATGATATCTTCATAAAAAATTGAACAAGAATTTTCATCAATAATAAAACTTTTGCCTTTTAAACTAAGAATTTTTTTTGGAAATTCATTTATATCCATAAACTCTTTTTTTTTAATGATTTTATTTCTAATTAGATTTTTACATTTTTTTAAATTGCTAATTAAAATTATTTTTTTGCTTTTACTTATGATTAATCTACAATTTGGCACAGGGCTATTTGGCCCATCTCCGCCCCTTATGTTGAGTATCCAGGCAACATTTTCTGGTGCAGTTATCAAAATGTAGTCAGATTTATGTTTTTCAAGAAAATTTGAAACTTTATTTAATTTAG
>MDSZ01137771.1_pt1 | contig 20073 bp, 17 predicted proteins | sample 811201 | NCBI WGS metagenome assembly MDSZ01 (sample SAMN05326647, study PRJNA326480) | marine metagenome | isolation source: seawater | place: Indian Ocean: North | collected 2010 | reverse complement strand
CTTTTTATTGAAATGCAAATAATAAAATCTTTACCAGTTAGCAGATTTATTGAAAAAACTGTAAAAATGAGACTCAAAAAAAATAGTGATTATTGGACGTCTTCAAATATTTATAAATTGCGTAAAAAAGTTAGAGCAAATTTTATTAGAGTTGATGCTGATGAAGTTCATTATCCTTTACATATTTTACATAGATTTAATCTAGAAAAAGAAATTATTGAAAATAAATTTAATGTTGATTATCTCCCAGATCTTTGGAATCAAGAATTTTTCAAAATTTTTAAAATTAAAGTTAATAACGATAGTGAGGGATGCTTGCAAGATATTCACTGGTATGGAGGGGATTTTGGTTATTTTCCAACATATAGCATTGGAGCATTTATTGCAGCTCAAATCTTTTACAAAATTAAAAGTTCTTTTAAAGAATTAAATGAATTGTTAAGTGATGGTAATTTTAAACCAATAATTAAATGGTTAAATAAAAATATCCATAAAAACGGAAGTTTTTATAAAATTAATGAATTACTTACTAAAGTTACTGGTGAAGAACTTAACTTAAAATACTATAAAAATCATATTATCGAGAGATATATTGAAGAAATCAAATAAATATTCAATTAAAAGATTTCAAGAATATTTCGAACGAATTTGACTTTTTCCTTTTTTTGTATTCAAATAAATTATGATTAATGTATGTGGAGATGTAGGTGGATGATTATTCATTAAAAAAACATTTTGGCGGATGTCCTCATGATTGTCCTGATACTTGTGCAATGGTATATGAGGTGGCAGATAACAAACTTGTAAGTGTAAAAGGAAATCCTGATCATCCAATGACCAATGGCGTACTTTGTGTGAAATTGAAGGACTACGAAAAAAGACATTATCATCCAGATAGACTCTTATATCCTCATAAAAGAATTGGAAAAAAAGGTAAAAAAGAGTTTGAGAGAATCTCTTGGGATGAAGCTTTAAATACAATATCTGATAAATGGAAAAATCTAATCAGTGAATATGGCGCACAATCCATAATTCCATACAGTTATTTAGGAAATCAAGGTCTAGTTCATGGGTTAAATGGAGGTGATTCTTTTTTTAACGCTTTAGGAGCAACTGTGTGTGAAAGAACTTTTTGTGGTGAAGGGTCATGTACAGCCTGGTTATCAACAATTGGACCTACAGCTGGTCTAGATCCAGAGAGTTATATTCATAGTAAATATATTGTAATATGGGCCTGTAACAGTGTATCTACCAACTTACATCATTGGACTATTGTACAAGAAGCAAAAAAAAGAGGGGCTAAAGTTGTAGTTATTGATTCATATAAATCAAGAACAGCCAAGCAAGCTGACTGGCATTTAGAGCCAACTCCTGGATCAGATGGGGCTTTAGCTGTCGCAATTATTAATTATATAATTTATAATAATCTTATTGATCAAGACTATGTTGAAAACTATACAAATGGGTTTGATGAACTTAAAGAGCATGTAAGAAATAAAGATCCCAAATGGGCAGCGAAAATTACCGGTGTATCTGAAGAAGACATTAAGAAATTAGCTCATGAAATTGCTACAACTCAACCGGTTGGTATTAGAATTGGCGTTGCGCTAGAAAGACACTATGGTGGCGGTCAGACTATTCGAGCAGTTACTTGTATTCCGGCACTTACCGGCTCCTGGAGACATGTTGGTGGAGGGATAACTCAGTTTCCTGTATGGGAACATCCATACAAGTTTGATATAATTTGCAGACCAGATTTAATTCCAAAAGGAACAAGAGTTGTAAACGCTTTACAAATCGGAAGAGCACTTTTGGGTGAAAATATTGAAAAAGACAAACCAATAATGTCAATGATGTGTTGGAATGCAAACCCTGTTACTCAGGCAGCCGAAACTGAAAAAATTATACAAGGTTTAAAAAGAGAAGATTTATTTTTAGTTTCAGCCGAACATTTCATATCAGATACTGCTTCATATGCAGATATTTTACTTCCAGCGACAATGGGAGCTGAGCATGAAGACATGATATTATCTTGGGGACACTTATATCTCACATACAATGAAAAATGTGTTGACGCTCCTGGAGAAGCATTACCAAACTATGAAATTTTTAGAAGGCTTGCAAAAAAAATGAATTTAAAAAATGAACAATTCGAATGGAGCGATGAAGAATGTCTTAAAAACTATGTTGATTGGGATTCGCCAGCGTGTGATGGAATCACTTTTGAAAGTTTAAAACAAACAGGTTTTGCAAGACTTAATGTTGGATGTAAGGATACAAGGGCACCTCACAAAAATGGAAATTTTCCAACTTCAACTGGTAAATGTGAGTTTATTCTGAAAAATGCAAAAAATTTTGTAGCCGGTCCATTCAGACAGATGTACGAAGATTATCAACCTGGTCAAGATTTACCCCCACTCCCTGATTATGTTCCGCAATTGGAATCTAAATCAACAAACCCAAAATTAGCAAAAAAATATCCATTAAATGTAATTTCTCCAAAAAGCCATGCATTTTTAAACTCATGCTACGCAAATATGAAAGACAAACAACATGTACAAGGCGATCAATTTGTCCTCATTAATGAGGTTGACGCAAAAAAAAGAAATATAAATAATGGTGATAAATTAGAAGTATTTAATGATAGAGGTTCATATCAAGGTGTTGCAGAAATCAGTAATGATGTTTCAACAGGTATTATAGTTTCCACATTAGGTTATTGGAGACAACATAATAATGGTACCGTAAATAGCATAAGTTCTGCAAATCTTGCTGACATGGGGAATGCCCCAACCTTTTCAGATAATCTTGTAGAAGTCAAAAAAGTATAAAACCAAATAAATTAATTTATTTAGCTACTTATTTGCATATTTTCTTTTTTCCTTTTTTAGATTCTTTAATTTTTTACCATAGTAATCACCCCAACCCAAGGGTGCATCTTCATTGCAAATCCACTTAGGATTGTTGATATTTGGTCCAAAAGTGCATTCAAATCTAGATAAAAGATTATTATAAATACTTTCTTTGCTCTTGTATTTATTAGCATTTGCAAACGAGTACTGATCTAAAATAAGTGAAAAAACAAAAGTTAAAATTAACATTATTTTCATACTAACTCCTTAAATTTTTATTAACATGAATTAATTAATACAGAAAAATTAATATTTAGATAATTTATTTTGAAAACTTACTTTATTTATATTATGAATATAAACTTTTTTATTTTTTTTATGCCTTTATATATAATTCATACATAAGTTTTTTAAGGAGTAAAAATGTTTATTGCAATGAATAGATTTAAAATAGTCAAGGGCAAGGAAAAAATTTTTGAGAATATATGGAAAAATAGAGATTCTCACTTGGATAATGTTGAAGGGTTTTTAAATTTCAATTTAATAAAAGGAAGTCAAAATTCTGATTTTACATTATACGCATCTCATAGTACATGGAGATCCGAACAAGATTTTAAAGATTGGACCCAATCTGAGTCTTTTAGGTTAGCACATAGGAATGCTGGGCAACATAAAGACATATATATTGGTCACCCAGTATTCGAAGGTTTTGAGGTTATTATCTAATATAGAGAAGATAATATAGGATTAATTCTCCAGGTCAAAACGATCAGCATTCATCACTTTGTTCCACGCTGAAATAAAATCTGATATGAAAATATCTTTGGAATCATCACAGGCATAAACTTCGGCAATCGCTCTAAGTTGTGAATTCGATCCAAATACAAGATCAACACGAGAAGCTGACTTGATTACTTTATTAGAGCTTCTATCAATTCCATCATAGGATGATTTACTTGATGGCTTCCATTTAATTGACATATCTAACAGATTAGTGAAGAAGTCATTAGATAAATTATTGATATCATTTGTAAATACACCTTTTTTATCCTCACTAATACCTAATGATCTAAATCCACCTATTAATGCAGTCATCTCGGGTGCTGTTAGTCCTATTAACTGTGACTTATCCAAAAGCATTTCTTCTGGACTTACTTTAAAGTCTTGTTTTTGAAAGTTCCTAAAACCATCTGCTAAAGGCTCAAGAACTCCAAACGAATCTACATCAGTTTGTTCTTGAAGTGCGTCTCCACGTCCTGGAGTAAATGGAACATCAACACCAGAAGCTTTTTCGATTCCTACGTTACCTCCCAAAACAATGATATCAGCTATGGAAGCACTTGTCTTTTCAGAGATTTTAGAATAAATATCTAAAATCCTAGACAACTGTTTGGGTTTGTTGACTTTCCAATCTTTTTGAGGTGAAAGACGTATTCTTGACCCATTTGCCCCTCCCCTCATGTCAGTATGACGATAAGTTGAGGCACTTGCCCATGCAGTCTCTACTAACTCTTGGATAGATAAATCTGATGCAAGTATTTCATTTTTTACAATATTAACATCGTAATCACTGTTACCTTTTGGTATTGGATCTTGCCAAATTAGATCTTCTTCAGGTATTTCTGGCCCCATATATCTAGTTTTTGGACCCATATCTCTGTGTAAAAGCTTGAACCAGGCTCTTGCAAATGTGTCGGCAAACTCGTCAGGATTATTTAAAAATCTCTTTGAAATTTTATTATAAGATGGATCTTCTTTCATAGCCATGTCAGCTGTTGTCATGATAGTAGTGACCTTCTTTGACGGATCACTAGAATCTGGAGCTAAATCTTTTTCATCAGGGTTGATTGGATGCCATTGAAATGCACCTGCAGGACTTTTTACAAGTTCCCAATCGTATTTAAAAAGTAATTCAAAATATTCATTGTTCCATTTAGTTGGATTAGACGTCCATGGACCTTCAATTCCACTGGTGATTGCATCGTGTCCGATACCCACACCATGAGAATTTTTCCATCCAAATCCCATTTCTTCAATTGGAGCTCCCTCTGGCTCTGGACCTACATTGCTTTCTGGAGCAGCTCCATGAGCTTTTCCAAAAGTATGTCCACCTGCGGTAAGAGCAACTGTCTCTTCGTCATTCATTGCCATTCTAGCAAATGTTTCTCTTATATCGTGGGCACTAGCTAATGGATCAGGGTTACCATCTGGACCTTGAGGATTAACATAAATTAAACCCATTTGAACAGCTCCTAAAGGTGTTTCGAGAATTCTTTCTCCAGTGTACCTTTCATTTTTTAGCCACTCGTTTTCTTTACCCCAATAAATGTCTTCAGGAGGTGTCCAAATATCTGGCCTACCTCCACTGTATCCAAAAGTTTTTCCACCCATAGATTCGATAGCAACATTTCCAGCTAATATAAATAAATCAGCCCAACTAATTTGTTTTCCATATTTTTGTTTTACAGGCCATAGGAGTCTTCTTGCCTTGTCTAAATTACCGTTATCAGGCCAACTATTCAAGGGAGCAAAACGTTGATCGCCGGTTCCTCCGCCACCTCTTCCGTCCCAAGTTCTATATGTGCCTGCAGCATGCCAAGTTAATCTTATAAAAAAAGGACCGTAATGACCATAATCTGCAGGCCACCAGTCTTTTGATTCTGTCATTAAATCATTTAAATCTTTTTTTAATGCATGAAAATCTAATTTCTTAAATTCATCTCTATAATTGAACTCCTTACTCATTGGATTAGATCTTTTATCATGTTGGTGAAGAATATTAATATTGAGTTGATTTGGCCACCAATCTTTATTCGAGGTACTTAGTCCTTTGTTATTAGTAGCTGATCCGTGCATAACCGGGCATTTGCTAGCATCATCCATTGTTCAATCCTTTCAAATTTAAGTGATTTAGATGGAGTTAATAACACATCAAACTATAATGATTTATCAATTACTCCACATAATCAATATTGTAAAAAAACAAAAACTTTCAACGAATTAATAATAATAGACAATAATACTTATTACAACGAAATTTGATTATAGCTTAGAATTATTCTAACTAAAAAGGTTTTGTATCATTTGCTTTTACTAATAAAAGCAATATCTGAGATCAAAGTTTTGCCCTTAAATACCTCAATTTTAGATATATTATCAAATAAAAACTTCTGATCCTCTAATGATAAAATTTTTGATTTAAATTGCTTTTTTTTTTGGAGATTTTCAAATATTTCTCCCATAAGAATTTCATTCCCATCTGAATCATTTAAACTTTCAAAATATATAGGTGCATTAAAATCTTCAACAATGAAATGCCCTCCTGGCTCTAAATATGTGAAGAAGAATTTTAAGCTAGAAATCATCTCAGTTAGAATGTGAGATCCATCATCGATAATGATATTAAAAAAATTTTTTTTAAAATGTGAAGAAAACTTTTTTAAATCATCTTTATTATTAATATCGCAAAAGTTAAATCTAATCCTTTTAGATTTATACTTAAATTTAAATGTTTTATCTAAACCATAAATCATTGAATTAGAAAAAAATTTATTAAAAGCAGCCGCAGAAGCACCTTCCCATGTTCCTATTTCCAATATATTAATAGAATCATACTTTAATTTTGCTAATTTTTTTTCATAATACTTGGCAAAACCATGACCCAAAACCTCATTTGAATCATCAGAATACGGATTTACAACATGGGTTCCCTTATCTGTTCCAAAATAATTAAAAAGATTATTTAAAGAATTTATATCCAAAGTTTTTTTATCTAGATCTATTTTATTCTTAAATTTAAAAATAATATTTTTATAAAATCTAGTTATTTTTTTCATAGGATGTTAGTTGTAACTTATTAAATGAATAATTTTTTTAGTAAAATCTTATAACTAACTGACATCATCTGAATCAGGGTTTTCAATGGTATTACTGTCAAAAGATTCTTTATTTATATCTTTAAAAATGGTTTCTTCAGCACTTTTCAACCTAGAAGCATGATCATCCATATCTGCTTCGATTTTATCAAGATTTTCCTCTTCATCTGATTTTACAATATTTTTATCATTAGTGGCATTCTGATTAATATCTGCCAGATTAGGTGGACCATACTGCGAATCGTTAGAATACATATTATTATTTACAAATTTTACTGCTTCTTCAACACTCATCCCTTGAGATATTGCTTGATCAATTAATAAGGTCTTATCTGAAAATGAATCATTTGCAAAATCTAAATTAAATTTATCATCAATACTGTCATTAACTTTAGCATCAGAAGAAATTAGCTTATTTAATACCTCGTCTACCGAATTAAAAGATTCTTTAAAAGCCTCTGCTGGAGATACACCATCATTAATAAGTTTATTAAAGTTATCACTCAAATCTTTATTTAAACTATCTATTATTTCAGATTTTAATCCTATTTGTGACATTTGACTTGAAATATCAGAAAGTGCGTTATTAAATGCTTGTTCGAAGTCATTATCCTTAGGTTCAAAGTTTTCTGAAATAATTTTTTGAATATTTTCTTTAATGTAATCTATTAAACTTGACATACTGAGATTATATTTAAAAAATTATTTACATCAACGCATACATTAATTTGTTATTTTCATCATATTCCAAAAATTTTAGCTTTTTCGTATAATCTATCAGTTTCTGATATATATACACCCTTGCTAATGTATCCTCCTACATAAAGTTCTCTTATAGCAGTCATTTCTTCCTCAATCGCTACTAGTACATCAACAAATTCATTATCATCACTAATTTTTATATCTCTTTTATCAACAATTTCGTCAAGATTAGGTTTTTTTCTTTCAATAATCTCCTTATTCTTTGATTTTTTTGAAGTTGAAAAATAAGAAATTAATAAGAATATTATTAAAAATAATATCCCAAAAAATGCATATAAGTAGCTTACTTCGTCAAAAAATTGTAGGTAATTTTTTAAAACTTCAATATCTGTTATTTGCTTAATTATATCCATTTTTACAATATGTGGTGTTTACAATTTTATTTTTATACTCTATATTGATATTATGAAATTATTTAAATTTTATAATAAAGCAAAAAATCATATTAACAAAACATATTTTAGTGAAAAAAGAGTTATTTCTTTTGAAGCTTATAATTTGTTAAAAAAATATGTTGTAAAAGGATTGTCTCAGGCAGAGCATCTAGATACAGCCTATCCGAAAAACCTTAGAATGAACGTATTAAAAAACGTTTCTCATCGTTCAATGAAAACCTTTTACAAACTCTCAGATCATTATAAAAAAAATAAAAATGGTGTTCTTTGTCAATCGAATGTTTATGTAGTTGATAAAAAACTATCGCCTAAAGCCAAAAAACTTTTAAAAAAAATTAATAATGATCTTCCCCGTTATATTGAGATAGATAAATTAATCCAAAAATATAAATCAACCTGATTTCTTATCTCTATAAATTCCTGATTTAACTTTTCCTGCTATTGATACTAAAAATTCAGAAATTTTTTCATCAGAGTTCACCTTAGATAGTTCTCTTATTATTTCATCTATAAAGGTTCCAATCGCTATGTATGGGTCAATTCTTTTCTTTCGACACTCTTCTCTTGCTTTCAAAACAATTGCCGATGCCAACTTCTTTTGTTCTTTTTCATTCATTTTAACTAAACCTTAACTTTCGGTATATCATACCAGCTTGTAGTATAGCAAGGTGAACGATATTTTGACTTCATTTCCCAATTCATTTTCTTTTTATTTATAATATTTTTATTAGAGAAAAAATCACTGTTAGAATCAGATGATAATTTTATTTTTCCATACCCAAATCTGTTATTAATTTCATCAATTAGTTTCATTAGTTTTTGATCAACATTATTTATTTTGTTATTACAAATGTTATTTATTAGTGATAATTGAATAGAATTTTTGTCATAAAGGTCAGATAGTATTATTCCTACCTTACTGTATGCAAATTTATTTCTATAAATACTTTTTAAAAGTTTATCAGCAATTTTCCAGATTAATCTAAGATCAATAGTTGCCTCAATTAACTTGCATGTTCTATTATTTGAGTACATTTTCTCTCCATATCTGGAGGTTTTTATAAAAACAGTTATGCTTCTACAGAATAGATTACTTTCTCTCATTTTTGATGCAGCTTTTTGAGTATAGACAATTAATGCACTTCTTATTTCTTTGTAAGAAGTTAATTTTCTACCAAATGACCTTGACACACAAATTGATTTCTTATCAGGAGTAAATCTTTCAATATAGTTACACTTTACACCCCTTAACTCTAAAACTGTTCTGTGTAGTATTACTCCTCTTTTTTCTCTGATAAAATTCTCATTTGATTCTCTCAGATCATAGGCAGTATTTATATTATTTTTCTCCAAAAAAATGGATAATTTATTCCCTACTCCCCACACATCTTTTACTTTTGTATTCTTTAATACATAATCCAAATTAGATTTATTTCTTAATTCCAGAACATTTGAGCAACTAAACTGTAATTCTCTATACTGGTATTTCTTCTTAATAACTCTATTAGTAATTTTTGCTAATGTTTTTGTTTGGGCTATCCCTATACTAACCGGAATGCCTGTCCACTTCATTATTTTATTAGCTAAATCTAAACACTTTTGTTCTTTATTAGATATCTTATTTAAACTGAAGAATGCCTCATCTATTGAATATACCTCAACCTCTATGAAATCGTCATTTTTTAAAATACTCATTATTCTATTAGAAATATCTCCATATACTGAATAATTTGAAGACAAAACTTTAATTTTATTATCCGCTAAAATTTCTTTAATTTTAAAAAATGGCACACCCATTTTAATTCCTAGTTTTTTTGCCTCATTAGAACGAGAAATAACACATCCGTCATTATTTGAAAGAACCACAACAGGTTCTCCAATTAATCTTGGATTAAATAACCTCTCACAAGAAACATAAAAATTATTACAGTCTAATAAGGCAATCACGAAGCTACCTTAAACAATGTATAACATACGTGGCGACACCCCATATAATTGTATCTGTATTTGAATTTAACTTTATATTTGGATAATTATCATTTTCAGATTTTAAATAATAATTTTCTGATTGATCTTTCATTAATCTTTTTATTACCAATTCTCCATGTATGGAAGCTAAAATTATAGATTGTCTAATTGGAATTAAAGATCTGTCAACAATCAATATATCATTATCAAATATACCAACATTCATCATAGAATCTCCTGACACTCTGACAAAAAAAGATGACTCTTTATTTTTAATAAGATATTTGTTTAAATTTAATTGCTCTTCGATGTAATTTTCCGCTGGAGAAGGAAATCCTGCTGCAGCACTAATTAGTTGTACTTTTTGTTTCATTAATTTTCCTCATAATTAATTATAAGAACAAAAGTAGAACTTTCAAGTTTAATTAATAAGATTTTTAATGTCTTTTAAAACAGATACTTCAGAGATAGGTTTATCCCAACGAATTCTAGAAAATCTTGGAAATCTCAATGCTACTCCAGATTTATGTCTTGAAGAATGATTAATATTGTCAAAAGAAATTTCAACAACAAGGCCGGGTTTTACTGATCTTACTGGACCAAAACGTTCAAGAGTATTGCCTCTAATCCAAAAATCTAATTTTTTAAGCTCATCATTAGAATATCCAGAATAAGCCTTTGTAATAGGTACAAGTTTATTTGAATTATTATCAACCCAACATCCAAGAGTAAAGTCTGAATAAAATGAAGACCTTTTTCCATGACCTCTTTGAGCATACATGATAATTAAATCAATAGAAAATGGGTTGCGTTTCCATTTATACCAACCATTAATAACTCTTCCTTTTTGATAAATGCTTGATTTATTCTTAATAATTACACCTTCAATATGATTACTGAAAGAATTCTCCCTAATATTTTTCAAATCATCCCAATTAGAAAAATTAATTAGATCTGAAAATGAGATATTGGATAGTTTTTTATAATTAATGAATTTTTTTAGAAAATGTTTTCTCTCTAGAAGTTTTAAAGACTTCAAATCTCTTCCTTTGTAATTCAAAATATCATAAGAAATAAAGTGAACAGGGTATTCCTGAATAAGTTTCTTTGATGGTATTTTTCTTCCAATTCTTTTTTGAAGTTCGTTGAAAGATAATATCTTGTTATCTTTTTTAACTACTAATTCACCGTCTAAAATAAAATAATTATTTTCATATGTATTAATATCTGGAAATGATTGAGTAATATCATCACCGTTTCTTGAAAAAATCTTTCCATCTTTAGAAAATATAATTTGAGCTCTAATTCCGTCCCATTTAAATTCTGCTAAAAATTGATTGCAATCCTCTTTTTTAAAATCTTCGTACTTAAAATTATTTGCTAACATGAAAGAATGAAATAATTTTTTCTTATCAATATAGGAAGGTAACTTTTCCCCATCTAACCAATTAAACAAGTCGTTAAAAGGAGACCTAAAACCGTACCATAATTGATCTATTTCATCAGATGATCGCGAACCATATTTAATTAATGCTTCTTTAATTAAACCATTTGAAACTCCAACTCTTAACCCCCCCGTTAAAATCTTTAAAATACAATATCTTTGATTTTCTGAAGACTGATTTAAAATTTGATTTATATAATTTTTCAATTCAGTTTTATTTTGTATATTTTTTAAAGAAATCATAAACTTAGAAAGCTTAAAATTTTTAATTTCTTTATTATCATTTTTCCATAATAATGATATTGTTTCAGCTAAATCTCCAACGTAATCATAAGAATATTTAAATAATTCCTCGTCAATCTTAATCTTTACTAATTCTTTTAAATCACTACTAGTCAGATATTTTCTATTTAATCTATTTGATAAAATTGCAAATGCCCAAGCTTTTTCATCGATTTCTGATTTATCAAAATATATTTTTATTAGGTTAACTTTTCTTTTAGTAGAAGATGTAAGTAATAAATTATTGAGTAATTCATAAAATTCATTCATTTTCGTCCTCAAAACCAATTAAGTTCAATGCTTTACTCAAATAACTCTTCTTATTCAGATAATAAACTAATGCTTCTTCTCTACCATGGGTTACTAAAACTTCATAGGGACTTACATCTTTTATTGTTGTTAAAATATCGTTCCAATCCGAATGATCAGAAATAATAATGGGCAGCTCAATATTTTTTTGTTTTATTCTCTGTTTTATTTTCATCCAACCTGAGACACATCCTTTTATTACGTTTTTAAATTTTTGAGACCATTTATCATTTAAAGCTGAAGGAGGACAAAGAATTAATTTTCCAACCATATCATTTGGCGAATGTTCTGATACTTTTTTAATGTTCCCTAATTTGATTGCATTATCAATGTAATATTCTGATATATTGATCATAGCCCCGTGCAAATAAATTGTTTCATTGTACCCCTCAGACCTTAATAATGATATCAACCTCTGGCACTTTCCTAATGCATAAACGCCTATCAAGTGCGTTGCATCATCGTTATTATAAAGTGATTTTATGAGCTTCTGAGTCTCTATTTTATCGCAAGGATGACTGAAAATTGGAAGTCCAAATGTTGCTTCTGTTATAAATGTATGACATTTTACTGGCTCATACTCTTTACAAGTTAGATCTTTGGATCTTTTATAATCTCCACTTATCAATAATCTATGTCCCTTAAACTCTATTAAAAATTGAAGGCTACCAAGAATGTGTCCAGCAGGATATAAAGTAACATAAACATCATTGATTTTTATTCTTTTATGATAATCTGGACATTGAAAAGAAGAACAATAGTTTTGTCCGTATCTAATTTTCATAAGATCCTTTGTTTCTAAGGAAGACAAAATTTTTTTATTATATGGCCTAGCATGATCGGCATGAGCATGAGTAATTAAAGCTTTATCAACAGGTAAAATTGGATCAATAAAAAATTTTCCAGGAATACAATAAAGTCCTTCTTTTTTTTTTTTCAACCAATTTAATTTTATTTTTTTATTCACCATATTATTAATATTAATTATTACTATTAGAAATATGTTCAAATTAAAATTACCAAAAAAATTTGATTTTTTCTTAAAAGAAGAAAAATGGCAATTATTTAAGTATCAAATTGAATTTCTAAATAATGTTGAATCTACTCTTTATCAAAGCTTTTTGATTTCTTCTGATACAGGCACTGGGAAAACATTTACTCTTTTTTTGCCAAAATTAATTGAAGGTTTAAAAAATAATAATCTTAAAATGATCTATATTTCTCCACTTCGTTCAATAATTTCTGATATATTTGATAGATTAAACTATATTAAGAAAAGTTTAGGTCTAGAAATTACTATAGGTAAAAGAACTGGTGATGAATCATCACAGTCCAAAAAAAAACAAATAGAAGATCCAGTTGATATTTTATTAACAACTCCAGAATCTCTTGCCTTAATGATAACTAAAAAAGAGTGTGACCAAATTTTTCTACAGACCTCATACATTGCTATTGATGAGATCAATGAACTTATAAATACAAAAAGAGGAGATCAATTAATCTTAACACTTTCTGTAATTTTAAATGTTAATAAAAAAATAAAAATATTTTCAAGTTGCTCCAATTTAAATAATTTTAAACATATTTCTAATTGGTTAAACTTTAATGGTAAGTTAAAAATTATTCAAAATGATTATAAAAAAAAAATTAATTTAGAAATATTCCATTTAGATAATTTACCTGATTATGGTCATTCAGCTGATTATGCTTTAGAAAAAATCTCAAAAATGATCACCAATAAAAAAACTATAATTTTTGTAAATACAAGAGCACAATCAGAAATATTATTCAAAAACTTACAACTAAATTATCCTAATTTGAAAATTGGTATTTATCACAGTTCATTATCAAGGAAAGTTAGAGATAATACTGAAAAACAAATGCAAAATAATCAAATTGATTCGGTTATTAGCACATCATCTTTAGAAATGGGTATAGATTGGAAAAATATTGATAAGATAATAAATATAGGAGCACCAAAAAGCATTAATAGAATTATCCAAAGGGCTGGTAGATCAAATCATAATTACAATGGTATATCTGAGTCATTATTAATTCCAACTAATAAATTTGAGTATATAGAATGTCATGCTTTAAAAAACTTAATTTTAACAAATAATTGTGATGAAGTTATTGAAAAAAAAGGTTCAAAAGATGTTTTATGTCAACACCTTCTATTAATTTCATGTAGATCAAGTTTTAATGTGAATAAAGAATATTCAAGAATTATAAAAAATTTTCCATACAGAAAACTAAAAAAAAATGATTTCAAACAAATAATTTCTTTTATTTTCGATGGCGGTTATGTTTTACAAAAGTATGAAGACTACTCAAAGTTAAAAAAACTAAAGAACGGAAACTTTATCATTAAAAATGAAAAGCTGAAAAAAAATATTTTAATGAATGCAGGAACGATTATTGATTCAAGTAATATAAAAATTAAAACAATTAATGGAAAACTCCTTGGAACAGTGGAACAATCTTTTGTAGATTCAATAAAAGAGAAAGACTCTTTTATTTTTGCAGGGACAACACTCATCTGCATAAAAATAAAAAGCGAAGAAATTATTGTAAATAAAGTAAAGACAAAAACTGAAAAAGTTCCCGTTTATTGGGGTGGAAATTTGCCGTTGAAATCCCATTTATCCAATGAAATTCTGAGAATAATAGATAACTATAAAAAAATTAATCTTCCAAAAATCATAAACATATTTTTGAAAAAACAAGAAGAAAAATCTCTATTACCAAATGAAAATAAAATAGTTATAGAGAAGTTTCCTTATCTTAATGGAGAATATATATTTTTACATACATTTTTAGGTAGAGAAACAAATCAATCATTAACAAATGTTATAATAAATTTTCTTAATAATAGAAATATTCATGTTGTTAATTATGTATTAAATGATTACTCTTTTGGTCTTTTTTTTGAAAAAAAAACATTGCTTAATAAAAATGACTTCTCTCAATTTTTTAAATCTAAAATTTATCAAACAAATTTATTAGATACAGCTATAGCAAAAAGGATATTTAAAGAAGTTGCCATGATTAGTGGATTGATTAAAAAAAATGATATTTTCTCAAAAAAAAGAAGCTATAACTTTATAAACAGTGATATTATATTTGATACTATTAGAAAATACGAAACCAATCATATTATCTTGAAAATTACCGAAGAAGAAATTAAAAATCATTTAATACAAACAAGTCAAATAAAAAAATTAAAAGAAAAAAGTATGTATTTCATAAATCTAGAAAAATATTCTGAATTCTCTAAATCACTTATAATGGAAAAAGAAAAAATTAAAGCCAATGAACCTTTATGACAAACAATATTTTAGAAAAAAAAATTTTTAATTATGATGTAATTTTTGATATTAAAGGTGCGATATTTATTAAACAAAATAGATTATTAGTCATCTCTGATTTACATTTAGGAAAAAGCTTATCAATTAATAGTCTAGGATATTCTCTACCAATGCATGATTTTAGCGATACACTTTACAATTTAAAAAAAATTATAAAAGAATATAAACCATCAAAAGTAATTTCATTAGGTGATAATTTTCATGACAAAAATTCTATTATACGTTTTAACCATGAATCAATTTGTGAACTTAATTCAATAACCAAAATCGCTGAATTCATTTGGATTTATGGAAACCATGATAAAGAATTAATAAATAAAGAAAAAATTAATGGAAACTTTATGAAGAGTTTTAGAGAAAAAGAATTAATTTTTACTCATGAAAAAAAAAATGATAAAAGTGACCAATTTGAATTCTCAGGTCATTTTCATCCTAAGACGTATGTTTCAGTAAATAATTCTCGATTTTATTACAAATGTTTTGTTCTAGGAAAAAATTTTTGTATCCTTCCCTCATTTGGTTCTTACACAGGAGGCCTTGATGTTAAATCTAACATTTTCAGAAAAATAATTAGGAATAATGCCAATCTAATAATTTTAGGGAAAAAAAAAATTAAACAAAGTAAGTATTTATATGATTCCAATTAAAGATGACAATAAAACAAAGAATAAAACCTTTATAAGATTTTTTATTTTAGGCATTTGCACCATTGTTTTCTTTTTTCAGATTACATCCAATGAAACAAATTTTTATAATTATTATTTTGGATTTAAACCGGCCTCTTTTTTCTTTTATTCAGATATTCCTACCTTTTTTCCAATTTTGACAATATTTACTTCAATGTTCATGCATGGTGGATGGATGCATTTTTTAGGCAATATGCTGTACTTGTGGATTTTTGCAGATAATGTTGAAGATATCATGGGATACAAACAATTTACATTTTTTTATTTGAGTTCAGGAGTTTTTGCATCAATAACTCAAGCAATAATTAATATTGAATCCAATATCCCAATGATTGGTGCATCGGGAGCAATAGCTGGTGTTTTGGGAGCTTATCTTTTTCTCTTTCCTAAAGCAAAAGTATTAGTTTTAATTCCTTTTTTTATATTTTTTACTTTCAAAGTTAAAGCATATATTTTATTAATTTTTTGGTTTGTTTATCAATTTGTTAATCTAGGAGACTCAGGATCAAATGTTGCATGGTTTGCACATATTGGCGGATTTTTATTTGGTTTTCTTTACTGTGTTTTATTTTTATCAAAAAAAAAAAAAATCGCTTCCCAAGAAAGGTAAATCAATTTTTTTGAGAAAAAAGGGTCCTTGGGATTAAATAATATCGAAGTATTTCAAAATTTGATTTTTGTTCTCATTTAATTCGGGAGCAGGTTTTACTTTAGAACTTTTCTTTACGAAATTAAAATTAAAAGGGGTACTTGATACCTTTATTGATTTATTAAGTTTGTGGTCATAGTTTAAAATCATTTTTCTACTAATAATTTGTTTATTTTTAATTACCTCCCCAATATTTTGAACTTCACTACATGGAATTTTCTTATTTGAAAGCACCTTTATCCAATACTGGGTTGTTCTAATTTTAAGTTTTTTTTCAATTCTTTTTCTAAGTTTTTGTAAATTAAGATTTCTATTTTTATTATTATTAAAATTTTTATCGGTTTTTAATTTTTCATCATTAATCACATCGCAAAAAATGTTAAATAATTTGTCGTTTCCAATAGCTAAGACAATCTCTCCATTTTTTGTTTTAAAACTTCCAAAAGGTGAAATTGACGGATGATCTGTTCCTATTGGTTCAGGGTTAATTTTGTTTATAGAATATCTTGAAATTGCATTTTCTAATATTGCTACTTGACAATCAAGCATACTCAAATCTAATTTTGATCCTCTAGCAGTTTTTGTTCTCCTAATGATTTGACTCAATATTCCAATAACACAAAAAAGACTAGATACAATATCTCCAATCGAAGTACCAACTCTTACTATATTTTTCTTGTTTTTTCCAGTAATACTCATTATTCCACCCATAGCTTGGACAATAATATCATACGCTGGTAGATCCTTTAAAGGACCAGTTTCACCAAATCCGCTAATTTTACCATGAATAAGCTTTGGAAATTTTTTTGATAAAGTTTTCCAAGAATAACCAAATTTTTCGAGTACACCTGGTTTAAAATTATCAATCAGAATATCAGATTTTTTAAGTAATTTTTCAAATATTTTTTTATCTTCTTTAGATTTTAAATCGAGTACTATACTTTTTTTGCCTCTATTTAATGATATAAAATAACATGATCTTCCATTTGAAAATGGGCCATATTTTCTGGAATCATCACCACCTGGCTTTTCAATCTTAATAATCGAAGCTCCTAATTCAGAAAGGATGAAAGTAGCATAAGGACCAGACAATACATTTGTAAAGTCCAAAACAACTATTCCATTTAAAGGAAGATTATTTAATTTATTTTTCAATAAAACTTGAGATTTTAAATTAATATTATCAAAATAAACCATGAATTTCGATCAATTCAATGAAAAAAGTAAATTAATAATCAATGAAGCTCAGAACAAAGCAATTTTATTAAGTCATCAACAAATAACTGTTGATCATTTAGCATTTTCCATTCTAATTGAAAATGATAGTTATTTAAATGAAATATTATCATTATGCAACTCTGATAAATCATCTATTCTGTCAGAAATAGAAACAAGACTTCAAAAGCTTCCAAACGTATCAGGTAAAAATTTAAATATTTTTTTTTCAAATGAATTTATAAAAGTTTTAGAAAAATCAAAAAATGTTATAAAAGAATTTAATGATTCGTTTATATCCCCTGAAATACTATTATATAGTATTTTAGATAACGAAAATTTTGACATTACAAAAATTCTAAAAAATAATAATCTAAACACAGAAAAACTTAAAAATGCAATTTTAAAAGTTAGAAAGGGACAAACAATAGATAATAGTAACACAAATATCGAATCTAACGTTCTAAAAAAATATTCTGTCGATCTAACAGAACTAGCCAAGATTGGTAAGTTAGACCCGGTTATAGGTCGAGATGATGAGATTAGAAGAAGTATTGAAGTTTTATCAAGAAGAACAAAAAATAATCCTGTTTTAATTGGTGAACCTGGTGTTGGTAAAACTGCAATTGTGGAAGGATTAGCTTTAAGAATTATAAATAGTGATATTCCTGATTCACTAAAAAATAAAAAAATTATTTCACTAGATTTAGGTTCAATAGTAGCTGGAGCAAAATTTAGAGGAGATTTTGAAGATAGGCTTAAAAAAATACTTAAAGAAGTAGAACAAAATTCAAACTCAATAATACTTTTTATAGACGAAATTCATACTCTTGTAGGTGCTGGAAAAACCGATGGTGCAATGGATGCTTCCAACCTTCTAAAACCAGCTCTTGCAAGAGGTGAATTACATTGCATTGGTGCTACAACTTTAGACGAATATAGAGAAAATATAGAAAAAGATGCTGCCTTAGCAAGAAGATTTCAACAAATTTTAATTAACGAACCTTCAATTGAAGATTCAATTTCAATTTTAAGGGGATTAAAAGAAAAATATGAAGTTCATCATGGAGTCAAAATTCTTGATAATGCCATTGTATCTGCCGTAGAACTATCAGAGAGGTATATCAGTGATAGATTTCTTCCAGATAAAGCAATTGATTTGATGGACGAAGCTGCATCAAGAATAAGATTACAAATTGATTCAAAACCTGAAAGTCTGGATAAAATTGAAAGAAATCTTCTAAAAAGTAAAATTGAATACGAAAGTTTAAAAAAAGAAAGTGATAAAAAATCTCATGAAAAAGCAAGTAATTTACAAAAAGAAATAAATCTATTAGAAAAAGAAGTTGAAAAAGCAAATAAAGATTGGAAAAGAGAAAAAGATTTAATTAATGATATTCAGAAACTTAAATCAACTATAGAAATAAATAAGAATAAATTAAATATACTACAAAGAGAAGGCGAATTATCAGAAGCCGGAGAATTAGCTTACAGTAAAATTCCTGAACTTGAAAGACAACTTAAAGATATGGAATCGAAAAAAGAGAAAAAGATTCTTAATAAATCAGTTTCCTCAGACGAAATAGCTGAAGTCATATCTAGATCTACTGGAATTCCTGTTGACAGAATGCTTGAGGGTGAAAAAGAGAAAATAATTAATATGGAAGAAGAACTTAAAAAAAAAGTAATAGGTCAAGAAGAAGCTATTTCATGCATATCTAAATCTGTTCTTAGATCAAGAGCAGGCATTCAAGATCCTAATAGACCTATTGGTATTTTTTTATTTCTAGGTCCGACAGGTGTTGGAAAAACAGAATTAACAAAAGTTCTTTCCGAATTTCTTTTCAATAACTCTCAGTCTTTATTTAGATTGGATATGTCTGAATTTATGGAAAAACATTCGGTTTCAAAACTAATCGGGTCTCCACCAGGTTACGTAGGGTTTGAAAGTGGGGGTATACTAACAGAGTCGATTAGAAGAAAACCTTATCAACTTATACTATTGGATGAGATTGAAAAAGCACACTCAGATATTTTCAATTTATTACTACAAGTGTTTGATGAAGGTAGACTCACTGATTCTCAGGGAAGAACTGTAAATTTTAAAAATACTATTATTATAATGACATCTAATATTGGTGCGGAATTGATCAATTTTAAAGAAGATCAAACAAAGCAAATCGAAGTACTAACTAAAGACAAAATTATTGAACAAGTAAAAAATAATTTTAAACCAGAGTTTTTAAATAGAATTGATGATTTTATTAT
>MDSZ01172189.1_pt1 | contig 20081 bp, 4 predicted proteins | sample 811201 | NCBI WGS metagenome assembly MDSZ01 (sample SAMN05326647, study PRJNA326480) | marine metagenome | isolation source: seawater | place: Indian Ocean: North | collected 2010 | reverse complement strand
GGCTCTGGTTCAGGCTCTGGTTCAGGCTCTGGCTCAGGCTCTGGTTCAGGCTCTGGTTGCGGTTCCGGTTCAGGCTGGGGTTCAGGCTCAGGTTCTGGTTCAGGTTGAGGCTCTGGTTCCGGTTGAGGCTCTGGTTCCGGTTGAGGTTCAGGCTCCGGTTCTGGTTCTGGCGAAGGCTCTTGTTCCAACTCTGTAAAAAGTCCATCCGCATAATATAATGTTCCTGTAGAAGTAATGTGATAATCCCATTGTTTTAATATAAAAGTATCAACGTTACCAGAATTATCTCTTATTCCATAATCTGAAACAATTATATCTCTATTTGCTGCACGCATAAACTCAACCGAAACGTTATCTTTTGTTATTTTTATATTATCTTTTGTTTGAGTAATACCTACATAAACAGAAGTATTTGAAATAAGATTATTATCTATATTAATTTCTTGATTCGGTGCAAAAACTTCCACGAACGAAAGATCATTATCTACACTAATATTTGGTAAAGGTTTATTCATGTGACTATCATTAACTATTCCAAGATTTCTTTTTGTCGATATAAATGATATACAGTCTGGATTATTATGAAATAAAATATCAATAATAGCGTTTCTTACATTCCTAATACCTATTCTGTTAAGTTCAATATTATTAATGTTATAATTACTAGACCATCCAAATGTATTACTCATATCAATAAATTCAGGTATTGTTGTTCCTGATGTATCAAGAACAAAAGAATCTATTGCATCAATAATTTCATCATAACTATTATCAAATTGTGTATTTTTATATTTATCTTTATTACGAATTTTTTCTAATTTTGATAATCCTATCTCTCTACGAGTAGGAGGAAATATATTATTATTATCAATATTTATTTCTTCAGTAGTGGTTTCTATTTGTGTTTCTAAAACTGAATTTATACTTTCAGCCCTTTCAAAATTGTTCCAAGCACCTCTCGCATTTAAAACCGTATCACTAACAACTTCTCTTTCTACTGCTCCACTAATAATACTTCCTGTAGATTCATTGGCTCTTTTCGCTTGTCTTTGACGAGCATTTAATTGTCCTTCCGGTTCAGGCTCCGGTTCCGGTTGAGGCTCAGGCTCTGGTTCCGGTTCTGGTTGAGGTTCATAATCTACGTCATCATCTACTATAACAGTTTTAAATCTAATGTCTAATTCATTACCACGTATCACGTTAAGAGTATCTCCTATATCCTGTGCAACTGTATTTACCACCTCTAAACTAGCAAATAGTTCCGCACTAGATGAATCTACTATCGAAACTTGATTAATTGATTCAACTGTTGCTACTGCAATATTATTAAAAATATAGGTATAACTTGGATCAAAATTACTATTAATAGATATTTTATTAATATCATCAACATTTGTTAAATCTATTGTGTTAGTTGAAACAGTATTTGCTAATGCTAACATAGCAGCATTTATACCTTCTTTATTCACACCTAAATTTGATGATAATCCTCCACTAATCATCGATGTTATACTGTTAATTTTTGAAGCTGCAGCAGCTAGTTTAGAATTCTTTGTATCTAAATAATCATCGAAAAGAACATCTATTGGAATATCTAATAATGTGGCTACTTGTAATTTAGCCTTATCATATATATCATTAATATTTGAGTCAGTTATAGCATTATTTGAAGATTTTCGTTCATTTTCAACTAACGTAGTAATTAAAGTAGTAACAGCAGTCACTGCAACATCTTCATGGTCTGTTCTAAGTCTAATTGTTTTAAGCTCACCTATAAATACTTTATCTGTTGCTCTATTTATTCCATCTATTGATGAAATAATAACATATGGATTTGATGTAGAATATACCAATGAATAATTACCATATTCATCCGTTATTGTTTCATATAAAAATTCATTACTAAATGGATCATATACGGTAATAGTAGCATACGAAATCTTAGCACTTGTAGATGTACCACTTGTTGGAAAATATATCTCAAAAATAAGATTAAATCCATAATCTACCAAATAAGGAGAATTATAATTTACATCAAAATTTAAATCTTCTAGAAGACCTAATGTTATTCTGGTTATGTACGCACTATCAGAAACATAATTATCAATTGTTGCAGAAATTATATCATCTTGTATGACAGGATAATGCTGTCCATCAATATATATATATTCTCGTACTTTCTCATTTGACGCATTTCTAGAATATCCTTCTTCAGGATGTAACAATGCTGATCCGGAGTAACCACTATTTTCAATAGGTAAATAATGTATGTTAGCCACACTAAATCCATAGTTTAAAAGCATATTCTTGTATTGAGTTAATCCATTGTAACCAATATAACCTATAATGTTTGAAGTATGTTCTTCTCTGTTAGATTCGAAATAATTAAGAGACGCATCCTCTGGTTGCAAATCTATTAATTCACTATTTTTGGTAAAAACTAAATTATTAAACCAGAGATTTGCTAATCCTACACCCATAATATGTAGCAATTCATGAAATAGAATAAAAACAGACCCATCCACTTGAACATTACTAATTTGAAATCCATCTGAACCATAAGTATAATTTGTAGTAAGTTTATGTATTTTATAAGGATTAATCCAAACATTATAGCTATTATCTGTCGTTGTTGCATATCCCATCAATGTAGGATAATCTTGTGGATTAAAAGTATTTATAACAACGTCGATTGAATCACGATTTGGTCTTTTAATTATACTATTTAGAATACTTGTTGTTACAGCAAATGTACCTGTATCTGGCTTACTCAAATTACTCCAATCATTGTCAAACGTATCCCAATTTTCATCTTTATATATATATCCTTTTAAAAAGTTAAATACATCAGGTTCGGGTTCCGGTTCAGGTTCTGGTTCAGGTTCTGGTTGAGGCTCTGGTTCTGGTTCCGGTTCTGGTTCCGGTTCTGGTTCAGGCTGAGGTTCATGTTCTAATTCACCTAATATAGTAAAAGAAAGATCTATATTTTGAATATGGTGTATAATTAAACTATAAGAAATACCTGGTTCATAATAACCACCTTTTAACTCTTTAAGAACCTTTTCATCATATAATAAATTATCTAATTCAGGTAAATCAAATAGACTATATATATAACTATTTTCTTCTCTAATAAATCCATTATCTAAAATTAGTGTCTTAGTATTTTTCTGAATCGCATAATAAATTTTTCCTGCATCATTAGGTGCATCTGATTTGAATGTTAGATGTGATATTTGTTGTCCTCTAGGTATAGTAAAATTAAACACAGTTAAAGAACCAGATGAATAAGCTGATAAATTTCTAGATATTTCTAGTTTTCCATCAACTAAATCTATATAATTAACATCAGATTCATCCCAATCATATAAATCAACACCCAAAGGTGGAATTTCTGGCTCAGGTTCCGGTTCGGGTTCCGGTTCCGGTTCAGGTTCCGGTTCCGGTTCCGGTTCCGGTTCCGGTTGAGGTTCCGGTTCTGGCTCAGGTTCAGGTTGAGGTTCGGGTTCGGGTTGGGGTTCGGGTTCAGGTTGGGGTTCGGGTTCAGGTTGGGGTTCGGGTTGAGGTTCAGGCTCAGGTTGAGGTTCTGGTTCTGGTTCTGGTTCTGGCTCTGGCTCTGGTTCTAATTCTACATAACCTTTAATGTTATAATCTATGTATATTGGAGCAGTTACACCAGGCTCTGAAAATATAATAAGTATATACGTTTTATTATCATCCAAATAAAACTTTCCCGCACCTGTTCTTAATAAATTTTTTGATGAATATATATTTAATTCTATATGAGATTCTATAAAATTCATTTCTGGTAGTGAATACGTTCCATCAGAATTTACAACATATTCTAGATTTTCAGCTTCTTGAATTACATAAATAAGGTTTGAATTTTTATTATAAAAAGTAGTACCAATAGTCTCATCTACATAACTTGTAGCGGTAACAGTAAATTCAATGTTATTAATAATTCTATTGTTGCTTAATGAAAATTTGTATATTTCAATAACACTGCTACCATCATTTAATTCTTGTCTAAAAACACCATCAATATTAAAATATCCATCTACGTTATTTATATCAGTTAAATTATTAATTAAACTAGCATAGGTTTTTGGAATAATGATATTAGTATTAATTTCAGGTTCTGGTTCGGGTTCGGGTTCGGGTTCGGGTTCGGGTTCGGGTTCGGGTTCGGGTTCAGGTTCGGGTTCTGGCTGAGGTTCCGGTTCAGGTTGCGGTTCTGGCTCTGGCTCAGGTTCAGGTTGAGGCTCGGGTTCAGGTTGAGGCTCGGGTTCAGGTTGAGGCTCTGGCTGAGGTTCAGGCTCAGGTTCAGGTTCTGGTTCCGGTTCCGGTTGAAAAATATCCCACTCTTGTGATTGTTTTTTTGCGTCATTATAAAAATTTCTAAAAATAGAAGATGTTGTATTTAAAACATTATTCATAACTGATGTATCCAGTAAAAGAAATTCATCCGTATTTGGAAGAATTTTTACAGAGTATGAAATACCATTATTATTTAACCATTCTCTATATACTGAATCCATTTCTTGTTTAACAACATAATCATAAATAGCAAATTCTTCTATTAGTGCTCTTCTCTGTTCTTGACCTATATTATCTGCACCAGGGTATAAACCTATATATATTTGTGATACATAACTATCTGATGCTTCATCGTATGTAAATATTTCATCAAATGAATCATACATTAATTTAGATACATCATTGAATACCTCTGTAACTAATGATAAATACTGGCTTTTTGAAAGATGTGGTTCTTTATTTACAGTTGTTTGAGATAATGATACACATTCATCATATAAAAGATTTGTAACAGATTCTAAAACTGCATTTAATGACGAGTCAGTAGTAACTAATTCATTTGAAAATAATGTTAAAATATTTTCAAAATAATTATTAATAGGTATATTGCTATCAGTATACTTTAATAATTCTTGCTGACTGTAATAAAGAATATAAATAAAAGAACCGAGTCTATGTTGAACGTATGATAAATTAGCATTAAGATTTAAAGTATAATCTTCATTAAAATCAGAAGAAGTTAAGGTAACATTGAAGTTTTCTTCATCTGCTATCCATGATATTAATTTACTTTCAGCATTTTTTATTATAACATCAATTTCATCTACAAATAATATGTTTGAAGTGCTTAGCACATTTTTAATGTATTTACTTTTCAAAGTTTCAAGAATGGAGGTATTTATTGTTTGTGTTCCGCCAAATTTAACATAGGATATATATATCCCAACATTATCGAAATCAAAAGTATCGTCTCTACCATCTGTTACATAAATATATCCGTGTGATATATTAGTATTTAAATTAACATTAATAATATATTCAGCACTTTCATCACCTGTTGTGGAATATAATAAATTATCATTAAGATCATATAACTTAATATTACAATTAGAAATATAACTTCCCATATTTCTTCCAGATATTAGGGTATCTTGAAAATTAATTGCTGACACATATTCGAAATCTATTAAATTTACTTTCAATGAAAATTTTGAAAAAGTATTTGATGATTCCAAATATGATGCTTGATCGCGATCAATTGTTCCGATTCGTTTAAAATACTGATATATTGTTTCATTTGAACGCTTTGGAGTTTTTAAAACAGTTTCACTTGATAAATTAACATTTATAACAGTAGTATCTAATTCTCCATCTGTGTTGGTCTTACAAGTATTATTTGTTCTACATTTTTGAGAATAAAATCCTCTATTTAAATCTATTAGTGTTTCATAGTCAGGAACACTAGCCAGTTTTATTTTATCATTCTCTTTTTTAACTATAACATCGATTTGGCTTGTTATATTCAGACTTGGATCTATAGAACTTCTAATGTGATTATATTTCTCACCACTTTTTTTCAAGTTTGTTTCTTCTCCTGCTGTCTTATCAACTGTATTTGTTTTTAACCCTCTCGTTTGTTCCTGTTGTATATCTATCAATTTCGTAATATCTTTGTCAAGATTATCGTTTAAAATAACATAATTATGTTCAATATTAGATATAACATAATTACCACATGAATCGATTTTATCTGTGACTGGTGAATCATTACTTAAAGTTGTTGCGGCGTTTGTGCTAGCGGGTGTTGTTACTTTCTCACCACTAGCGGTGTTACCAAAAGCGCGGTTGGACTTTGACTTAGATGCATTGCTGCCTCTAAATTCGTTTGCATTACCAGAGCGTAACGCCGGATCGTCCATATATATATAAAATCAAAAAACTTTATATATATTATAAAAAATTGATTAAAATTATCTTTATTAAATATTTATAAGATGGGTTGTACGACCAGTAAAAACACATTAGATAATACTAAAAAAACATATAAAAATGATCCTAAACAATTAAGTATTTATGTTCCTAATTTGTATAATATTACTGTAATTAAAGTATATGACGGTGATACTATTACCATTTCTGCAAAAGTATCCAGATTTTCACAGACTTTTTATAAATTTAGTGTTCGTCTTAGAGGTATTGATACTCCTGAAATAAAAGCTAAAACTGATGATGAAAAGAAAGCTGCTATTAATGCTAGAGATATTTTAAGTAATAAAATTTTATATAAATCAATTTCTCTAAAGGATGTTAAATATGATAAATATGGAAGATTATTGGCAGAAGTTTATTTTAAAGGTATTAACATAAATCAATGGATGCTAGATAACAAGATGGGTATAGAGTATGATGGCGGAACTAAACATACTCCTGTCTCATGGTTAGATTATCAATCCGCTAAAATTTAATCATATTGACACGTAAAAGCCAGGCAAAAAGAAAAATCCATATTATTTAAATCCACTTGACGTCCATATTCATCTACTATTTTTATTGCTAATTTTCGAATACTTACTGGTCCAAAATAATTTCTAAAATGCTGCCCGTCATCTACTTTATATACTTTATACATTTCATATAAATTTCCTGTATAACCTATCTTTGCTAATATATTTTTATTTAATATTGACGAATTAAATGCTGAAAATATACAGTTATTCACATTGTTATTGAAATCATCCACTACTAAATATAGATATCGTGGAACCGGATTCTCATATATACCTTCTCCCTCATAACTCATTACACTTGTATATTTTGAAAATCTATATCCTAACGCCCATCCTAATTTTAATTGTATTGACAATCCGTCATTAGTTTCGTATGCTGGTTTTAAAACTAAATCATTGTCTGCTGTTGGCAAATAGTCCTCCACATAAGCTGTAGAAAAATTTAATTCCACACTTAAAAGCGTTGCCGTTGTATAACCCTCTGATGAACCTGATATTGTTATTTTATTACTATATTGATCTACATACGCATTAAAAGATAAATCATAATTTCCTCCATTCGATTCATAATATGCATTGTTTATAGCATCTGATAATGCTGTTCCTATTTGAGATGACCCATAATTTCCATCTGATAATTCTACTTGGAAATACTTATATATCGTACTTGCTCCTACTTTTTTTGTCACTTTAATCCAAAAATAGTTGTTTCCTTTCTCTTTTGTAATACCATAAAATGTTAATGGTAATTCTAAATGCATCAATTCCATTTGAACTATTTTTTCAAATGACATCGGTAATTTTATATTATAATCTGTACTTGTTGTATTATAATAATTATCTCTAAATCTACTATCTATATTTAAGGCTTTGGTTACTTCTTTCTTTTTTAAAGGGTTTATAAATCCTCTCTTTTTGTCTTTTTGCGAAGAAGTATCTGAAGATGCAGCATCTGTATAATTCACTGTACCAGAATTATTTGATGTTAAACCTGTAGATATTGATGCCGTTGATGCAAAACTCATAGCAGCTCCTCCTGTTGGCACACTCATTATATATACTTTCTACTTTTTATTTACGATTAACTTTCGTATAAATGTTCTGTTATTAGTGATATAGACCAATCTAGCCCGTTTAAATCTAATAAATTTCCCTTATCATCTGTTAATCTAATTCGTAATCTATCCACATCTACTGGTCCTAAATACACCCTCTTATTTGCTTCTATATCTCCTATTACAGTTATTAATTCCCCTATAACAAGTGGATTTGATTTTACAAAAGGTATTACTGCAAATATATTACTGTCATTTGGTAATTTCACTTTATTTTCTACATTATCTTTTCTAGACTTTATTATTTCATTTATTGTCGTTATCTGAGCATTCGTTATATTTTTTGTAATATTCTCTCCATTTATATTTCTAATATTAGAATATTGAGGCACCTCACCGTTTTCAACAGTTTCTACACTATAAGTTAAATCATTCGAAAAATAACTTGGTAATGATAATTTATTTTCACTTGTCTCTATTGATGTTATTCCTTTATTTACACTATTCCCTCTGTATTCATCTATCATTAACATTAAATACTTAGGACCATGTGTATTTATCAATGATTCCCCTTTATATACATAATTGTTCTCTTTTATTACTGCGTTCTCTGATGAATAACTTGAATTTCTATAACCTAATATGTATCCTAAATTATAATTTAATTTTGAATTTATAAAAACATTTGTTGTATCATAAAATATCAATTTGTCACTCTCTGATGATAAACTTATTGTTATTTTATCTGTCTTTTTATTATAATCACATACACCATTATTATTTATAAATATCTCATTATTTGATATTTCAATTACTAATTCTTCAGAAGTATAATTACCTGGTTCCACTTTTACTACATCATCATTAATTTTAAATACATTATTATTATTATTTATACAATACCAAGAAAAAGGTATCTGCACTGAATGTAATCTAATTGATAATAAGTTATCTAATTTATCCGTTAAATTACAAGTATAATCACAGCAATTGTAAATTGAACCGTCCGCTATTGAATTAACATACCTAATATTATCATTTTTCAAAGGAAATGATTTTTCTCTATATGCTGAATCTATATTTACTCGTCTATTTATTACATTATGTATCGTTGGATTAACTTTTATTCGTTTCACTTCAATATCATACCCTGTTGAACGTTCTATATCTCTATCTTCATTCACTATTAATGTCTCTTGATTCTCCGATTCTTGTACTTCATCTATTAATCTTTTTTTTATATTTATAAAAAAATCTTTTAACTCATGTTTATGAATTTCATTATATCTTTTTATTATTGAATCCGCATAAAAACTAATTCTTTGTCTAGTAATTGGTGTTGATGTATCTAATTTTAATAATTCATATAATTCATCACTACTATAATTATCTACATTGTAATCATTCTCCATATATATTATAATAATATTCATTTTATTTTATTTTATTTTACAAATCTCTCTAGCTTTGTTTATATCAAGAGATTTCAGCAAACTTTTTCTCAAAGGTAGGTTACACCTTTGGATCTACAGATAGGTTTGATATATTTTTCTTTTTCAAAGAGAACCTAGAGAGATTATACAAAAATAAATATATTATTTATTTTTAATACAAATCTCTCTAGCTTTACTTTTATATCTATAAAATTATGCAAACTATTTCTTAAAGGTAGCTTCCACCTTTAGATCTAGAGATAACTTTGATAAATTTCTATTTTAAAAAAAAGAGCTGGACAGATTTGTATAAAAAAATAAATTTAATTATAATGTTTTATTTATTTATTTTTTTATTTTTTTATACAAATCTGTCCAGCTCTTTTTTTTTAAATAGAAATTTATGCAAACTATTTCTCAAAGGTAACTTCCACCTTTAGATATAGAGATTAGTTTTATATATTTTTATTTTTTAAAGAAAACCTAGAGAGATTATACAAATAAAATAAAATATTTACATTAAAATTTATTTAAATACTATTTTATAATTCTAATATAAGTATTTAATATTGATAAAATACATCAGTGGTGTAGTGGTAACATGACTGCCTTCCAAGCGGTCGCCCCGGGTTCGATTCCCGGCTGGTGTAATTTTTTATTTAAGTTTTTGATATTAAAAACTTAAATAAAACCGATAAAAAAGAACTAATAAAAAAGAACTAATAAAAAAGAACCACAAAAAAAGAACCAAATAAAAAGCACTATTTCTCATTTCTAATCATTTTTTACACTATTTGACTGTTTTATTGCTTTTATTGCTTTATCTTTTAACTTTAGAGCTAAATGGTATAAAAATAACAATATTTCTCCTAAATCTGAAGTAAAATTCTTTATACGTGATTCTACGTTTTCTTCAGAAATAATTGGATTTAATATTAAATTTTTTAATAAAAAAATTAAATTATTTATAGATGTATCATATTCCATTTTTACTTCTTCGGTTTTAGCAGAGCTATCTACTTCAACATTGTCCGCCGACATATATCATTATAAACAATTTATTTTATATGTTTTTCGTTAATCTTTAAAATATTTGTATATGTTAAATGGCTGATTATTACGCCAATGATAGATACACAATTTTTGATGGAAGTCTTAATACATTGAATACCAATTTTAATATACTTGATCTTAATGCTATATATGAATTTAACGGTATAAATGATATTAAACTTTTTTCCGGAGGTAATGGAGGCGAACACGAAAATAATGATCCTTACTCTGATAATTTTCAATATATTAATGATGGTGGTACTTTTTTAAATGTCACATTTAATTCATCTACTAGAAACCTTTGGAATAAAAGAAATAATTTTTATTATAAAAATATTTGTAAAATCCCATCCGATTACAATAACAAAGAATTTGCTGTTGTTTTAAATACTTACAAATCAGGTCAATATTACGGAGAAAATTTTGAAGCTGGTTATTGGATTGTTGATGAAGATACTCAAAATATACTTGACTACAGCAGCGATAATAGTGATATTAGTGGAATTATTCAAGAACTTTATATGCATTTCGGTGGAACTGGTCCTGAAAATACAGATAATACTGTTAATGCATATACCGGTTCTGATGGTGATAAAGTTTTATCATTTAATGGTAAAATCGATCAAATTGCTAAAACTTTTTTTAATACTGAAGTAAAAGGTTATAATCATATCTTTTCAATTAAAGAAAACGATACACAATCTTATTTTAGATTTCAACACGATACATCTACTATATCCACAAGTGATTTACAAGATTATAATATGATAAAAAACGGAAAAAATTATTATATTTACTTTTTTACAAGAGATGATTTAACATATAATCAATTTAAATATGATATTGCTATTTATAGTTCCTTTTATCCTGGAATTGCAGATAATCGTCCTGCTCTTGTAGACCCTCCTGAGCCTGAACCTGAGCCCGAGCCCGAGCCCGAACCCGAGCCCGAGCCTGAGCCTGAGCCTGAGCCTGAGCCTGAACCTGAGCCTGAACCTGAAAGTTTTAATATTGTTATAGAATTCGACCATAATATTTCTTCCATGAAAGTATCCAATAACGGTAACCACTTATCTATTATTGATGTTCCTAATAAAAAAGTCTATAATTACACTGTATCTGAAACTAATATTGCTGAACTTCCTGGATACGTTATTGATGTAAATAACCTTATTACTGACCTTAGCATGGATAATTTTATGTTTGACCTAAGTCACGACGGTAAATCCGTTATGGTTGGAACCACCTCTAAAATACTTTTATATCGATATTATACAACCAGAGAACAATGGTGCAAATATGATGTTAGCCAATTCTCAGCTTCTACAAATGAAAGTTATTTGTCTTTTTCTATGAATCATAATGGAGAACGATTTATACTTTCTTCATTCACCGATGGTTCATATAATGTTAAAATATACGATTTCAATACTGTCACTGAATCTTTTGATGAAACATTCTTATACGATAATCTAGATAGCAGTGGTTCCGTCTCTATTAATAGTAATGGCACATTCTGGGCTATCGGCACCACCCATAATAGCTCCGTCGTTATTTATAACAAAAACGTACAAGAAGAAATTATAACAAATACTAATTCAAACTATATCATGTTTGGAAAACAAGTTTACCTTAATAGCACTGGTAACATTATTACTATTTGTGATTCTACTAACGTACATACCTACTCCAGAAACAGAATATCTGATTCTATTTCACAAAATACATCATGGGAAGCCTCCCCTATTATATATGAATTGACTGAAAACACTATTAATAGTAAATCCTTTTCTATTAGTAATGATGGATACTTTTTTGGATATAAACACGTTGAAGATGTCATTATTAAATCATTGAATTTAACAAATGACTTCTTTTCATTTAATAATGAACCATATATTTCTAATACTTATAGTCATCTAAATATTTCTTACGGCGACCATATTGCACTATCTTCAAATGGACGTAGAGCCATCATCTCAGCTATTGATGAATCCGTAAATACTAATGTACTTTTCTTTTACTCTATGGGAGATTCACCTGATACTACCTCTATACTAAGTGAATACGACTTCTTGAATAATAACGCATTATATCAAAATATTATTCAAAGCGTTTTCCCTGATATCTTTTCATTTCACGTAAAACTAAGATTTGTATCCAATGATGATAGCAATCTATATATTTCTCTTGTTGAAATATTTGATATCTCCGGCACAAAAATACCTAATTTAACATTACACACTACCAACCCTAATGATTATGCTAACAATATTATTGATGATAACTTTGATACATACGGATACGGTAATGATATACAAATTAGAATACCTGGAATTAAAGACAACATTGGATATATTAAAATTTATAATGTCTCTTCCGATTTAGATGATGATAATAATACATTACGAAAAACATTAAAAGAAAAAGGCATTTTATACATTGTCGACGAATTTGATGTTCCAAATCAATTTTTACCTTCTCCATTTAATGGTGATGGAGAGATTTTAAATGTATATCATATTAATGTTAATACTTCTAACTATAATTTATTGTCTAATATTTCCGAAAATCAAGGTGATTACTTACGCACTCTAGATCCTGATGATGTTCTACTACCATACAGATTATCACAATCCACTAATAATTCTACTGTCACTAATACTCCTGAAAATGAATTAAATTACTTAACTATTGCTAATAATGGTAATACTATTTTATACGACGCATCTTTTTCTACTGACGGCTCCCTTAATGTCTTTCCTAAACAAATCCCTAATAGTTTAGTCACTGATGGTGATGTTAATGTTTTAACTCTTAAAAATAATAGTTGCCACGATGAAGCTAGAATTGTTATTGGAAATACTTTCACAGGACACCCCGAATGTGATGGCGAATATACCGCTATTGGAGGTCAGTATGTTAATGATAAACTACACGGAAAAATGAATTTTTATATTAGAGATAATAGCACAAATCTTATTAATGTTGCTACTCTAGATTCATCCGGATTATCTGTTTCTGATATTAGCACTAATACTATTGATGCATCTAGCGCTATTATTAATAACATTATTTCACAAGATATATCTGTTAATAATATTACTATCACCGGCTCTGTAGATATTGGAGCCAGTTTACAATACGACGCCTCATACGTTGAAATTACCAATAATGGAACCGCTAAAGCATTAACCGTACAACAAGTTAAAAATAGCGGACATAATTTACTTGAGTTTAATTATGATACTGGTGATACCTCTATGATTATTGACGATACCGGAAAAATTGGTATTCATAATAATTCTCCCAATTATCCTTTAGATGTTTCCGGTGACGTTCTTATAAGAAACAATATCGACATTAGTGGTAATATTAATTTATTAGAAAACTTAATCATTAGCGGAGATATTTCTGGAACTAACGCATACTTATCTAATAATCTTGATATTTCTGGTAATACCAATCTAGATGGTAATCTAGATCTTTCCGGTAATTTAGACCTTTCCGGTAATTTAGACCTTTCTGGATTATTAATAGCACACGGACACAGTAATTTTATTAATTCCGTTCAACTTGACAACACTTTGTTAGTACAAGGAGACTCTACTTTTAATAGCGATGTTTCTTTTAATCAAAATGTTTCCCTTCAAAATAATTTAGATGTCTCCGGAACAACACTCTTTCATGGTGACGTCACCTTTGATAACTCTTCTAACGTTCTTATTAATGATACATTATTAATCTCTGGTAAAACTATTGTTAATAATGATATTTCCTTTAATACAGATGTTAATATTGTTGGTAATCTTATTATTGATGGTAGTTTAAATTTAACTAGAGACATTCAATTAAATATAAATGAAAAACTAATCGGGGATGCTATTGATATTTCTGCTAATGTTTCTAATGTTCCTATTGCTAAATTTACCCAAAAAGGTGACGGAAATATATTAGAATGCTACAATAATAATGAAGAACTCCTATTTTCTATCACAAATGATAAATTAATAGCAAATAAAGTATTTGATATTAGTAGCATTGATGTTATCGATTCTAGCATTAATGATGCTACTATTAATAATATTTTAAATGTTATTGGTAAAACTATTCTAGAAAATGATGTTTCCATGAATTCTAATGTTGATATATGTAATAATCTAATTGTTAGAGGTAATTCACAAATTTTAAACGACCTTATGGTTGATGGCGAACTTGAATCTTCCCATATAAGAGAAAGTGGTTTTCTTCTAGAATTAGGAACTATTGGAGAAAATACATATATGATTTCATTAAGTAGAATAACGTCAGATGAATATAATACATACTACATTACACTACATTATGATACACTTATTGATAGTAATCTACTTATTAAAGAAAATCTTAAAATTGATAAAACATTATGGGTCGTAGAAGATGCCAGTTTCAATAATAATATACTAGTATCCAACGTTGGTACTATTAATAAAATACATACCACTGGCACACTAATTTCAACTACTGGTTCTTATGATAACTCTATACTCCCTTACGGATTAATGGTTACCACTGAAGGAGCTTCTGTTTCGGATGGCAGCTACTCCATTTACGCAGACGGACAAGTAGATTTTAAAATTGGAAATATGCAATCCAGTTTTAGGTCAAATAAACTTCTTTTTTCTACTACAGATCCTACCATAAATGAATTTAATAACATTATTGTTGACAATAATATTGATTTTAATATTAAAGAAAATTTAAATGTTGAAAAAAATGTAGGTATTACTGGCACTTTAGATATATCTTCTAATATTCAAGCTCACGATAGATTTGATATACACGGTGATGTTTCTATGAATTCAAATCTAGATGTCTCTGGCAATATTGATATTTCTAATAATTTAACTGTTCACGGTGATACTCTCCTTCTTGGTGATGTTTCTATGAATTCAGACCTTGAAATTTCAGGAAATTTTGTTGTTAAAGGCAACACTACTCTAGAACAAAAGGTTTTTATTCACGATGATGCTTCTATGGCTTCCAATTTATATATTCAAGGTCTTTTAAATGTAGAAAATAGAACCGATATTCAAGGCGATGTTTCTATGAATTCAAAGCTTGATGTTAGTGATAATGCTATATTTCATTCTAATGTTAGCGCACTTAAAAATATAGGTATTGGAAAAAATTATGACCCTGAATTTATATTAGATGTTGAAGGACGATCACGTTTCTCTGAAACAATCACTTATACTGGAACTACTGAAACTACTGAAAATACTTCTCTTCAATTTATCCCTAATTCTAATCTTACTTATTTACATACAAATATAAATCCAGATACCCCTACTCCTTTAATATACAAAACAAACATTGGCGATGATAACGATAAAACCGTTATTACTGATTCCTCTATTACCAGCTTTGGCTCTTTAAGTAAAATTGTTTCTGACATTTCCGGAAACAGTAAAAAAATTATTTCAAACTATGCCGAAGAAGGTGATAAAGGTGTTGCTATTTTAAATGCTACCTTAGTCGGCGACGCTTTAATTGGAAATAAACGCGCAGTTCACTTCACCAGCACCGATACTGATACTGTAGACGCACAAATATATTCTTCCAATCAAAATACTCTCGATTTATCTGCTAATGAAATTATTTTAACAAACAATTTAACACATATAACCGGAAATTTAGAAGTAGATAACATTACTAATTTTAGAGAAGATGCAACTTTTCAAAAAAATGTAAATATTCAAGGTGATTTGTCATTAAATCAACTTGCTGTTTCAAATGATACTATCCTTAACAAAACTGATATTAACGGACCTTTAACCTCTACTAATGGTATAACTACTAACGATTTGACCGTAAATGGACCTTTCACTGTCACAGGTGATACTACTGTTAATGGTAGTTCATTAGTCACCGGTGATTTTGATATTAGCGGTGATTTTATTGCTGAAGTTGGCAGCACTAGAGTTAATGCTATGTATGTTAATAAAATTTATAGTTTTGGCGTTGGAAAAGGTGGAGAAGATATATTTAATGAAATTACCGACACTACTATACAACAACAATACGCATTATATACTAATATTATTAGAGGTGATACTATTTTTGCTGGTAATATCAAAATTGTTGGAGCACTTGAAGCAACTTTATCTACTACTCAAGAAGTTCTTTCACAAATTACTGCTTCTGATTCTTATATACTAAATAAAGATATTACTGGCGTTGACTCACAGTTTACACTAGAAGGCGGTGGTGATGCTTCTGGTATCTTACAAATTATTCGTGCTAGTTCTGACGGAACATATACAACCAGTTTATTAGATGATTATCCTGAACTTTTTGTTGAAGGACAGCCTTTTTATTACGATAGTAGTGGTTCCGAAATTAAACCTATTACTAATTATGAAGTTGCTGGCACTACATATATTGCACGTAAATTATATATTGGAGGCAGTCAAAATGTTATTGAATTTAAAGATAAATTACCTTTGGGTAAATGGAAATCACCTGAATATAAAAATACCGCACTTGAAGTTGAAGGAAATTCAACATTTATGTCTCACATGGATATTTGTGGTAATTTAATTGTTGGAGGCACAGAATTTCCATTAGGTGAAAATATTACTGGATGGAATCAACTCAATAATCCATGTAATGTTGTTGGACGTAATAACGGAATTGAAGGTGTTGATATTTCAGGAGAAGCTGTTGGATTAGAATACGCAAAACGTTCAAAAAGTATTTTTTACTGTCCTGTTGATATACACGGAATCTTAGAGTTAAAAAAATTACACGTTGAAAATGATACTAGTTTTAATTCCGGTATTTACGTTCACGATAAACTAAAAGTTCAATCCGAAGTTGTTTCTGAATATGAAAATTTAAAACTTTATGGTGGTGGTATTACCAATGATCCCGCTATTGAAATGACCACACAAGGAGACCAACCCTTTACTACCATAAATGGTGATTGTATGATACAATCACTAAAAGCTAATTCTATTTCCGTAGATGCTTCTAATGTTAATTTCCTTGAAATGGGTATTGGTACCGGAAGAAAAGCTACAGAAGGATATGCCCTAGAAATATCCGGAAACATTCTTCATTCTAGTCCTAATACTTATTTTGATATTTGCGGAAATACCGAAACATGGGGCACCTCCACAGTACATTCTGACGCATCTTTTAACCAAAGCGTATATATTAAAAATAATTTAACCATTGATAATGATTTAGACCTTTGTGGTAATTTAACTATTGATGGTAACATTGATACGGTTAAATATATTAAAATTGATGGTAGTCTAGACGTTAGCGATAATTTTGATATTAGTGGCAACATTCACGCTCAAGGAAATCTAAAGGTTGGTGGAACATTTGACCTTAGCGGAGATTTCACTATCAACGGTGATGTAGATATATCCGGTTCAATGGTTATAAACGCAGGAAACTATGATGATATTTTACATCTTAAATCACTCGGTAATTCTATTTTAACACTTGAAGATATTAGCGGTAGCAAACATAACGCCTATACTAAATATAAAAATACTACAAATAATTGGGTATCCGGATTAGATGGTAGCAATAATATATTTAAAATTGATGAAAATAGTGTCTTTGGTGATGGTGCTGATTTTATGATAAAAGAAAATAAAGTTGGTATAAACTTAGGTATTAATGATATAGAGAACACTCTTGATGTTAGCGGAACCTTAGGTATTAAAGGTGACGCAAGCTTTAATGAAAATGTTTCTATAGATAAAAACCTTGACGTTGATGGCTCATTAAATGTTTTACAAAATCTTGTTATTGGAAATAACGCTGTTATTAAAAATAATCTATTTATTGGAAGTAATGATGAACTTAATAATAATATAGTTGCAAATGCTAAAAAATTTACTATAGAAACACAAATCGGTAATGATGATGATGAAGATGGATTGCATATATTTGGAAATGTTAATATAAAAGGAGGAGGTGATTTGATTTTAGATAACGGTAGTAAAATTAAAGCAGGAAATTCTGGAATAGATAATCAAGGTCGGTTAGACGTCCATAATGATGTTTCTTTTAACGCAAACCTTGATGTTAGCGGAAATTCTGATTTTAACGGACACGTTGCTTTTCATAATGATGCTGAATTCTTTCATTCTATTAAAGTTCATTGCGGTAGTTGCGAACTTCAAGATGGAGATTTAACTGTATCTGGAGGTATCAATTTTAGTAAAGGCACATTTACTTTAAATGGCACTACTATTCTTGATGGTAGCCACGTAGAAATTAATACTGATACTAGTTTTAATCAAGATGTTGATATTTCTGGTAATTTGAATGTTTATGGTATATCTAATTTCACAGATAACGCTAATTTTATTGATATTTCCGCAAATAATAAAATAGAAATTGGTGACGCTATTTTAAAGGATAACTCTTATACTGTAAAAACTCCATATAAATTTATCAATGATTCGAATGGAGAATATATAGAATTTACTGATGATTCTATAGATATTTCTGGAGATATTAACATCAATAACGAGACTTTTAAATTTGAAAATGGTTATTTAAAAACTAGTTCTGAAGGCAAAGTTAGTATCGGTAATACTAACGACCCTACTGAATTACTACAAATAACCAATGGTATTGTTGATGTATCTGGAGGATATATGACTTCTAATATTTTATATAGAGAAACTTTTGATAGTTCTTCTTTAGTAAATTTCAATAGTTGGAGTGGTTTTATACAAACAAGCAGTGATGATAATAATAATATTATAGCTAGTGATTTAAAATGGGGGAGATATATATATGAATCAGACGATGTATATTTTAAACAAAGTTCTGGATATACAATACAACCACCGGGTGAATCACCTATTGATTTGTTTAATAGCATTCATTTATTAACAAATCAAACAACAGGATGGTTAAATAAATATATTACAATAAATGCATATCCTAAAACATATATTTATAATAGTGATAGTAATTCATATCTATACAACGATATAGATGATAATAGAAGAGTATGTTTCTCTGCAATATCTAATGACCTATATTTTTTACGAGACTGGTCTATAACAAATAACCAAGATATGACGGTTATCAGGGACACTTATAAAAAATTTAATTCCAGTCGCATAGTATTAAAATGTATGGTTAAATATAGTAATGATGATGGGGTACAAAGTGAAGAAGATTTTGAATCAACTGGTTCTCAAATATTATTTAATAGTAACGTAATATGGAATGGAACAAATAGAACAACAACAGAAAAATGGGAGCAAGTTACTTGTGATTTAACTCCTTATATAAAATATCCAAAAGTAGAATGGGATGATTCAAATAATACTGATCGACCAGGTAAAAATATTCTTGAATTTAGTATTAAAATGTATAAATCCGAACAACCACAATATTTTCATTTTGGTGAAATCACCATATGTGTAGATGATTCCCCTTGGTGGCTACTAACCGCAAATGAATTATACGTTGTTGATAAGATTGGTCTTAATACTACTCCTAATAATAATTATTCTATGGACATTAGCGGTCAAACCCATATCTCTGGAGGAACTACCACCTTAACTGTTGATGGTAGCAGCAATTTTAATGGTTCTATTCACGCTAATGATATATATAGTAATTCAACTATTACCGCTAATACGGGTTTTGTTGGTAAATTACAAACAGAAGAACAACCTAATGTTACT
>MDSZ01077591.1_pt1 | contig 20083 bp, 21 predicted proteins | sample 811201 | NCBI WGS metagenome assembly MDSZ01 (sample SAMN05326647, study PRJNA326480) | marine metagenome | isolation source: seawater | place: Indian Ocean: North | collected 2010 | reverse complement strand
TCCTGCCTCTAGAGCTGCCATACCAAATCCCTCTCTATAACTTGGAAGACAAAATATGTCAGCAGCAGCCATAAATTTCTCTGGTTCATTGGTAAAATCTATAAAATGAATATTTTGGATAAAATCCTCACATATTATCTCTACTTGTCTTTTTATATTTTCTTCATCTGGACCAATAATCAAAAGGTGAATTTTTTTTTCATAATCTGGGTGATTATTGAGATTATTTAATACTTTTGCTAAATCTAGAATACCCTTATCTTTATTCAATCTTCCTAGAAATAAAAGCAAAATTGAGTCTGTTGGAATACCTAGTTCATCTCTAATTTTTTCCTTAAGATCTATGTTTGGTCTAAATTGATTTGTATCTACACCACAAATTGAACCATTTGCTAAAACTTGAAGTCTTCCTTTTTTGATAATCTTTTCATCTTCTAAAAATTTTTTTTGTGACTTACTATCAGTTAGCAAATCGGTAGCCATAATTCCCATTAATCTATCAATGTTTCTTAAGAAAATTCTTTGAAATCCTTTTCTTGTCACCCATACTTGTCCTGTAAAATAATGTAACCTCAATTTAACTCTACAGATAAAACCTGAAAGCATGGATAATAAACCAGCTTTAGGAGTAATTGAAAAAATTCCATCATATTTATTTTTATAAAAAACTTTTATTAAACTAAATAAAGCTTTAATGTCTTGAAAATAATTTATTTCCCTAAAAATCTTAAGATTAATCAAATCTATATCTTTATTCTTAAATAATTTAATAAATTTATTTGTATCTTTGATATTCAGAATTAAAGTAATGGAATAAATGTCAGATAATTTATCAATATAATCTATAAGAAAAGAAGTTACTGTAATTTCACTTGAGGTGATAATTGCTAATTTTTTTTTTTTCATCTATTGTCTAAAACATCTTTTAAACCATTATATAACTTTGTATGTGGCTCAAATCCAAGATGATTCTTTATTTTATCAATTTTAAAATCTCTTTGTGAAATCAAAATATCAATTATTCTTTGATTAAGAGGCAAATTAATAAATATATTTAAAAATTTGACAAAATATCTAATTATTTTTTCATTAATCACAATTTTTGGCTCTTTCACATTCTTTAAAATACAAATAATTTTAATAATTTCTTTCAATTCATAATTACAGGATAAGTTAAAGTCTTCATTTTTAACTTGGTCCTGAGAACATAAAATTAATGCCTTTGAAAGATCATCAATATGGATTAGGTTAAATAAGGAATCTTTAGAATTTATATAAAAGAAAATTTTTTTTTTTAAATACTGGCTTATTTTCTGAATAAAATCACTTTTCATACCTCTTCCATAAATAGTCGAAGGTCTTAATATAATGTATTCAAAATAAGCATTAGCACCATTTATTATTATTTTTTCAGATGATAATTTTGTCTTCTCATAATAATTTGAGGGGTTTTTTTCCGAATTTTCGTCTATTAATGCTTTTTTTTTATCAAATCCATAAACTCCAATACTACTAACTTGTATCCATCTAATTTTTCTGTGATTTTTTAAACAAAACTTAGATAAAAAATCAATAATTTTACTCAAACTTTTTACATGCAGTTCATTCATTTTATCTTCATTATTTAATTCACCACTACAATTAAAGATAATATCGTATTCAATAAATAATTTTTTAAGTTTATCAGTATCGATTATTAAATCAGCGATAATTAATTTTGCTTTTGAGACAAAATTTTTTCTTGATATTATTGTAACAGAATTTTCATATAAATTTATTTTTGATAGTAAGTTTTTTCCAACAAAACCACTTCCTCCTAATATTAATATTTTTTTATTCTTTAACATTTATTAGTGTACTTTTTTGTATTAAACTCATGCCTATAAAAAAATAGGGAAGTATTAACCATTTCATTCTCCAATAAACTCCACTTTGATAAGTAAACATAGCTAAAATGAAAGATGAAACTATAAAAAAAGTTAAGAAGAATTTAGTTTCATTAATTTCTCTAAATTTTCTTAAATCAACGTTCAAAATTAGTTTAGCCATAATTATTATTAAAATAAAATTTTCTACCGACAAAAAAATATCTTTTATTGATCCAAAAGCAAAAATTGGTGTGAATAAAAAAGAAAAATATAATTTAAAAATATTGGATGAAATGTTGTTCCATTCACTAGGAGACACATAATTTCTTCTTTGAATTTCTGCACCTTCAAAAAAACTCATCGTTATTTTAAAAATATTGAAACTTTCAATTTTATCACCAATAAGATAGGAGCCTAAAATTATAGAAATAATTAAAAAAGATAAAATAATTGTATATCTATAAACATTTTTATTTATTACTTTAAAAAAAAAATAGATAAATAATGAAACCAAAACAAAAAATGCAAAATGTGGTCTTATCAAACTGATTAAAAAGATTAATGGTGCAATAAAACTAAATTTTAAGACAATTTTTTTTTCATTCAATATAATGTGAGCAATAAAAAGTAATATTAAAATAGTTAAAATATCTTTTCCTAAATAACTAGTCCAAATTGAAAAAGATGGAAAAAATACTAAAAAATAAAAAAAATAATTAAGTGATTTTTTTTTTGTATTGTTCTGATTTAAATTACTACTGATTATTTTATCAAAGAAAATTAAAACAAAAGATCCAATACATGCAAATAATAAATTTATTGCTAAAAAATCTAATTGGAAATAAAGATGAAATATTCGATAAAAATGAGAGATTGTCAATATTCCCCATTGTCTAAAATTATAATTATCTTCGTAACCAGAGTCAGGAAAAAAAATACCAATTTGAAAATACGAATCTAAATCATTGACTAATTTAGTCATTAAAAGAAAAATAAAAAGTGCTGAAAAAGCAGAGTGATAAGAAAAAATAGCAATTGACCTCTCAAAATTTATAATTTTTCTTTGTGACATTTTAAAAATAAAAAATACAGAGATCAGAATAAAAAATAACGAATAAAAAATTGTATAAATGTCTGTTCCAAGAATATCTATATCTATCAATCCTCCTGGAGGATCAGTATAATTTATATCTAAGTCAATATTATTTTTTCCAGACATCTAAATAATTAATTACCATTTTCTTTAAAGAGAAACTATTCATAATATGAGTTTTATTTTCTTTTTTAATCCTTTTCCATTTGTAACTATTTTTTTGATTAATCATATTTTGAATGATTCTTGCCGACTTAATTACATCATCCTTTGGAATTATAAAATTTTTACGTCTTAATATTAATGAAGCTTCACCAACATCAGTGGAATAACATATGTTGTTATTTAACATTGCTTCTGCCAAAACATTTGGGAAACCCTCTGATTTAGATGTTAATATAAAAATATCAAATAATTTATAAATATGAAAAACATCGTCTCTTCTACCAAGAAGAATTACTTTGTCTTGAATATTATAATACTTTAATTTTCTCAATAATTGAGAATTGGTTTTATTTACATTCGTTCCAATTAAAATTAATTTAATATTTGGAAAATTCTTAATTTGATTGAATATTGATAAAAGATAATCGTGATTTTTTACTGGATGATACCTTGCCACATTTCCAATAATAATTTGATCTTTCCTTAGATCAAAATTTTGTCTTTTAAAGTTTTTCCTTGGTAAATAAAACTTAGTATCAAATCCATTGTGAATTAACTCAAAATTATTTTTAAAACCTATGGATCTGTGAATACTAATTGATTTTTTTGAACAAATAATTATTTTTTTTGGGACAAACCATGAAAGTAAGGAATTGAACATTATTATAATCAATGTTCGGAGTCTGGTTGACTTAAAAGAAATTTCTGAAGTTCGTATATTCCAATAAATATTCTTATTTCCAGAAAAGTAAGCAAATAAACCACCTAAAAAATCAGCATGATACAACCACGTTTGGATTAAATATTTTTTTTTTCTTCTGATTAATTTATAAAGTTTTATAAGTTTTTTTATTTCAATCTTATTTTTTTTTAGATTTATATTAAATATTTTTACTTTTTTTGACCTTAATAAACCTTCATATTTATTATCTTTTGATAATACAATTACCTCATGATGTACTATTTTATTCGTCTCAGAAATAAGCCTATATAAAACCCCCTCTGCACCTCCATCACCCAAAGATGTAATGATATGTAAGATTTTTTTTTTCTTAAGCATAAATTAACTTCAAGATTTTATCTGCAAATTGTTTTTCACTAAATAATTTTATGATTTTAGTATTAAAAAATTTTTTTCTTTTAATTTTGATTTTTTTTGTAATAATCATTTCTGCTTTAGTTTCATCTAATTTGTTCAATATTGTAAGATTATAGTTATTTTTTAATTTATTATCCAAACCTTCAAAAGATTTTAATAGAACCTGTGTCCCACAACCCAAAGACTGAATTACAGCATTAGGTTGACCTTCATAATCTGAAAAAGAAACATACAGCTTTGCTTTTTTCATAAAGGGTAGTGGATTAAAATTATATTTTTTAAAAAATACTTTTTGCTTTATTTTAAATTGGTTTGCCAAATTTTTAAGTTTTTGAGTCTCGCCACCCTGTCCAATTAAAACTAAATTGATATTAATTTTTTTTTGGATTTTGTAGAAAGTTTTAATTAAAAAATCCAAATTTTTGTGAGATGCAAGTCTACCTACATATAAAATATAATCTTTACTAATTAATTTTTTTTCTAATATTTTTTTTTTTGCTTTTATAATAAAATTTTCTTTTATACTTGGATTGTTAAATATCTTAATCTTATTTTTATCTATTCCTAAGGATATCAGTTCCTGTCTTGATTTTGAATTTATTGCAATTACATATTCAGCCTGATTGTATAAATTTTTTTTCAAAAAATTAAATAAACTAAATTTTAAGAATTGTGAAAAAGTTTTATATTTAGGAGGATTTATGTTTGTTTCTCTAATAATTAATTTAAAATTATGTTTCAAAAAAATTTTTAAAAAACAAAAAAATAAATTTGAGTGAGTTAAAGTGGTAATTATAACTTTGGGACTCCATCTTTTTAATATCTTGATGGTTATCCAAAAACATTTTCTCAATCTATCTTTATTTAAATTGATTAAATCTATCTTTTTCTCAATTTTTTTTTTATTTTTTCCATTAGTATTGCCAACCAAAAAAAGAATGTTCATTTTTTTTTTGTAAAACTGATTGGCCAAGGATATTATTGACTCTTCAGCCCCACCATCTTCAAAAGATGGTAAAAAAAATAAAATTTTATCTATCTTTTTAAAATACATTTTTTTTTAAAAATTGATTATAATTTTTTTCCGAAAGATTTTTTTTTGCAAATAAAAAAGCATTGTTAGAAAAAATCTTGTATTTTTTTTTATTATCTAAATAAAATTTAATTGAATTTGTTAAAGATCCTAAATTACCAGTTTTAAAAATTTTTCCAAATTTTTTTTTTACATAAGTTTTTGTTCCACATGTGTCGCTACAAATTACAGGCATAGAATATCCTATTGCCTCAAGTAAACTTATAGACGCTGGTTCATGAGAAGATGGTAGTAAAAAAAGATTGTGACTTTTATAAAAATTGAAAATTCTTTTATGTTTTAGGTTTTTAATTATTTGAATTCTGTTATTTAAGTTTTTACTTTTAATAAAACTTTTGCATTCTAGATAATAGTTTTTATGCTCGTTATTTGAAACTTCACCTATGATTGTGACATTAAAATTATATTTTTTACTTAATTGATGCAAGCTTTCTAAAGCTAAATAAATTGATTTTCTTCTTTGAAATTTGCCTATAATCAAAATTTTAAAATTCTTTACTGAACGTAATTTTTTTTCAATTTTTACAATAAACGGTAAATAAATACAATTTTTTAAAAAAAAATTATTTTTTTTTAAAGGCGTCATCCATTTTGATTTAAAAAAAAAATTCTGTAAATTCATTTCCAACATTTTGAAAAAAAATCTTACTCTTTTTTTTTTAAGATGAGAGAAATCATTAGGAGCTTGTTCATAAAAAATTATTTTTGTTTTCAAAATTCTTAAAATTATTGCTGAAATATAAATATTAATACGACCATAAAGTCTTATAATTGCTATATCAGGTTTAATCTTTTTATAATCATTGAAACATTGAAAAATTTTAGGAAAAAAAAACATATATTTATTTTTGATTTGAAAAAATGATTGAAATAACTTTGATAAATAACTTTGTTTTAAAAAAAAAGGCCTAATTAAACTATAATCCTCAATTTTTCCTTTATAAATGCTATTAAAAAAAACTTTATGATTATTTTTTTTTAGGTTCCTAATTATGGGAATTTGATTGGTGTGGTACCTTGGAGCAATAAATAAGAACTTCATGTTTTACAATTTTTTTTTAAAATTATGAAAAATCACCAACGCATAAAAGCTTGGTGTGGATTCACTTAATTTAAAACTTTTTGAAATTAAAGAGTACATTTTTTTAAAATATTTTTTCTTTTTATTTCTTAATTTTTGGCTTTTATTTTTTTTTATTGTAATATTAAAGAAATGATACAAATTCAATCTTGTTGATCCAAGAGGATAAATTCTAAATTGACAATTATTATTAAAAATTTTAGTGATTTTTGAAATTGAATTTAAATTATAATGACGATATCCATGCCACAAATATGTATATAAACAACTATAGGATGGAATTAAATGAATTTGAATTATCTTATTTTTTTTAGAAATATTATCTCTTAAAATTTTCATAAATTTTAAGTCATATTTAAAGTGTTCTAATGCACTTTGGGTAATTATTAAATTTTTCTTATGTAAATACTTTTTAATTTTATAACAATCTTTTTTTATAAATCTAAAATTTTTTTTTTTATTACTCCAATTATCTCTTTTTCTAATATCAATACCAAGATAATTTTTAAAATTCTTTTTAAGAATTTTTCTTAATAAAAATCCATATTTTCCATCACCACAACCAATTTCTAAAATATCAAATTTTTTTTTTAAAATTTTCCTTTTTTTTTCCCATGGGAAGCTTTGCCAGAATATATCAGACAAGACTCTAGATGGAGAATCATTCATATTCACAAAGCTTTTATTAATTTTATCTAATCTTTCTAATTTTATTCTAGGATCAATTTTAATTTTAAATGATAAAATATAATTAATAATACAAACAAGTATCCAGTAAATTTTACCAATTATACTTAATTTTTTATCACCACATATATTTTCTAATTGATAAGAAGATAATAAATTCTTCATCTTACTTTTTTATTTTTTTTCAAAAATTTCTTTATTTTTAAAATAAAATTTGATGGAATAATTAAAGAAATAAATAGTAATATTATAAAATGAAAATTTTTAACAAAAAAAATTTTTTCATTGAATAATAATTTAAATTTATTTAAATTATTTCCACTATTTACTAAATAATTAAAAAAGAGTGATTTAATAGTATATTGTTTATAGATTTTACCCATTATTGTTTTATATTCTTCATAGGCTATTTTTCTTGTATTCAGGGACCACTTTGAATATTTTTCAATATTTAGTCCTCTTGTTACTGTATCATCACTGAAATCCATATTATATATTCTTTCGCTTGTAAAAAGTTCTTGAAATTCATTTTTAGCACAAATGTGATAATAACTTAAATACCAGTCTTCTGGTTTTCTAAAATACTTAAATTGCTCATTTAAATAAATTTTATTTCTTACTGACAAGTAATCCTTAAATCCTTTATTAGTTAAATTTCTTGCATAATCATCTTTAAAAATATTTTTTGTTTCAAATTTAGTATAGCCATTTATACTTTTATTATTTTCCTCATAACTATAATTAATTGAAATTAATTTTTTATTATCACTAAAATATTTATCTGCATCATTCTTAATTTTTTTTATTGCACCTGGTAACAAATAGTCATCTGAGTCTAATAAAAAATGAATATCTCCACTTATTAAATTAAATACATTTGACTCAATTAAGGCAGCTGGTTGGCCTAAATTAGTTTTTAGGGAAATTATCCTTAAATGATCAAAATTATGTTTTTTAATTTCTAATAGAGTGTCGTCTGTAGACCCATCATCAATTATAAATTGCTCTAATTCATCAAATTCTTGATCTAATACAGATCTTATATTTCGAATAAGTTTTTCTTTTCTATTAAATGTGCAAGTTATTATTGAAATTTTCATTTAACATTTAATTAACTTCTCTCATAATGATCCATCCAAAAGTCAATCATTTCATCTAGCATTTCCTCAAATCTATAATTTGGCTTCCATTTTAAATATTTTTTAGCCTTTGTGGAATCTCCTCTTAAATACTTAAGCTCTTCAGGTCGAAAATATTTTTTATCTATAAAAATGTGTTTTTTTTTATTTAATTTAAGTTTATTAAAAACATAATCGGTCATCTGCTTTACTGATCTTGTCTGTCCAGTTGCTATAACCCAATCATCAGGTTTTTTATAATTAAGAATAAGCCTCATTGCTTCTACATAGTCTTTTGAGTGCCCCCAATCTCTGTACGAATTGATATTTCCAAGTTTTAATTTTTTTTCCAATCCTAGTTTAATTCTTACTGCGGTTTTAACGACCTTATTAGTAACAAAATTAGACCCTCGTCTTGGAGACTCGTGATTAAATAAGATCCCATTGCATGCAAATAACTTATAAGCAATTCTATAATGTTTTACCATATTGAATGCAAAAACCTTTGCACATCCATAGGGACTTGTCGGTTGAAAAGGTGTTGTTTCTCTTTGATAGCCATCTTTATCAACTGATCTTCCAAACATTTCCGAAGATGAAGCTTGATAAAATTTAGCATTTCTAGAATTTAATCTATATGCTTCTAAAATATTTGCTACACCTAAAGCATTTGTTTTAATTGTGAATTGTGGAATTTCAAAACTTACTCTTACATGAGATTGGGCAGCTAGATTATATATTTCATTTGGCTGGATTTTTTTTAAAAGCTGATGAAGAGATGATTCATTGAGTAAATCCCCGTATGAAATTTCAACATCTTTATCCAAATGTTCTAATCTACTTTTTTGATGTTCAACAGTAGAGTTTCTTCTTATAATACCAAATACTTTATATCCTTTTTTTGTTAAAAGCTCCGCTAAATAGCTACCATCTTGACCAGCAATACCTGTTATAAAAGCTTTTTTTTTCAATTAGATTCCTTTGTCAAAAATTTTACAAATTCTTAATGCTGCTACTGTGGGACTTATTACATTTGCAGTATTTTGTCTAACAATTTTTTTTATCATGGGTGTATATATCTTTCCAAAGTTAATAAGTTTTAATTTAACACTTTTATTATTTAAATATTCCTTGGCACCTTGGTATAAATTATTTAAAGCTGCTTTTGAAGATGCATATAATATATAATTTTTTCTTCCTGATTTGTATGCTGATGATCCTATAAAAATAAATAATACTTTTTTTCTTAATTTTGTTTTTTTATAAAATTTGATAATTTCCCAATTAGGCATTAAGTTTACATCAAATATTTTCTTGTAATCATCAAAATTATCTCCCAAAACACCTGATGCATTTATTATTATATCAGCATTATTTTTTTTTAAGATTTGATGAATTTGTTCTTTTGCTTTTTTTGAGTAAAAATTTAATTTTTTTCTGTTATATAAAATTAACTCATAAGGTCTATTTTTTAATATTTTTACAATCGATTTACCTAAACCTCCTGAATATCCAAAAATAATTATCTTTTTTTTAGTCAATTATTGTTTCAACTCTATATGTATCGGACTCATAGTCTTGACCTCCTCTAAGACCAGAGCTAAAAACTATAAATTCATTTCCATCGTCTTTTATTTTCAAAGCATGTATTTCATTTGGGGGTGTCGTAACTAAATCACCTCTTTGACAGAGTATCATTTTTGCTGGGCTATCATCATTAATATTTTTAAACCAATATTCTAATGAACCTTGTGTAATCAACATGTGTTGAGTAGTTTCTTTATGATAATGATTCCCCCTGATTGTATTTGGTTCAGATTTAATTAATGCAACGTGCTCTAATGGTTTTTTATAAAATATATCAGCTATAATACCTCTTTCATCCTCAAATTTTTGAAGACCTTTAACATCATCTTTAAAAATATTTATTTTAATCATTAAAATGTGATTAGTTTAGCATATTTATTAATTTTTAAAATCTTTGGTTTTAAAATTTTAACTAAATTCCAACTTAAAACTATTACACACAATTTTTTTATATTTCTTATTTCATTATCATGTTTAATTGGTATTCTTGATAAAGGTAACCATTTGCCAATTTTAAATTTTGATATGTCCGTGACAAAATCAATCATTTCATGATTGAAACCCATATAATTTATAAACGTGTTTGCTTTAGCCGCTGCACCAATGCCTACAATTTTATAATTTTGAGATTTATATTTAAGTATTTTTTTTAAAAGTAACATTTTTCTACTTTGAATATTTTCCATAAATTTTAAATATGTTTTTTTTTTAAATAATCCTTGTCTATCCTCTTTTTTTATAAAACTTTGAACCAATTTATTTCCATAAGAGCTTTGTTCTTCTTTAATAAATATTCTCAGAGAACCTCCATGATATTCTGTCTCTTGGATATTAATAATTGACAATTTTAATCTTTTTAAAAAAAATTTAAGATATTTTACTGTAAAATAACTTACATGTTCATGATAAATTTGATCAAATTTCTTATCTCTTACTAAATTTGACCAATATGGAAACTCGAAAATTAACAAAGAGTCTTTTTTCATTATATTTTTAGCAGCTTTTATAAAATCTTCAGGGTTATTAGAATGATTCAATACATTATTTGCAATAATTAAATCAAAAGATTTAAATTTTCTTTTTATCTTTTTAGAATTTGCAAAATTAAATAAAAGATTAAGAGTCTTTATTCTTTTTTTTTTAGCAACTTGACACATTTTTTTTGATGCATCAACACCTAAAACAGAATAATTATTTTTTTTAAATCTTGATAATAAATAACCATCATTTGATCCTACCTCTAAAACTTTAATTTTATTTGAAATTTTTTTATGCTTTTTTAAATATTTATCAACATTCAAAAAATATTTACTCCAATAACTCTTTGAATATGCCGAATTTGAGGATGTATACGAATAATCATATAAATTATATCTCTCATAATCTGAAGTTTTTATTCTATTTTGAATTAAAAAGTTTTTTTTATTCAAAATACATGAAAGTTTATAAATTGGTTCCGAAAATTTTAAAAATTTTTTTTCAATAAAAGAGTCAGCATATGGATGAAAACCTAAATTTAATATCTCTATCTCTTTTTTCATTGTAAAATATCTTCTCTATCAATTTCTCTTCCAAAATAAGGACCATTTTTAAACTCTAAAAAAATTGTATCCTCAGTTGTTTTAAAACAATGTCCACCATTAAAAATGGTTATAAGATCACCTTTGTTCAATGTTTTTTCAAAAACTTTCTTATCGTCAATATCAAAAAATTCTGCAAGAATTTTACCTTCTACCAAAAACCAAGCTTCTTGTGTTTTGTATATTTTTCTCTCAAAAGATTTGTGTTTGTGTGGCTTAATTTTAAACCCTTTTTTTAATTTTGATATTGATGACTGAAGATATTCGGTCTCTGGACTAGCATCCATTCTTTTTTCATTCACATTTTTAGTACTAATTATAGAAAAAAGTAAAATTTTTTTATCAACTTTTGAATAAAACTTTTCAATCATATTATAGCTCACTAGTCCATTTAATTAAATCTTTAGCTCTTTTCTCATAAGTATGTTCACTTAAAACTAAATTATAAGCATTTTTTTTAATTTTTTTAATTTCATCACTATCACTAGTAGCAAAATTTAACTTTTCATTAAAGTCAGATAAATCTTTTTTAAAAGATATATAGTTTTCATTTTCTATAAAAATTTCCTCATATAAAGAACTTTCTTCTGCTAAACACACGCTATTTGATAACATACACTCAAAATAACGAGGGCCAATTAAACCAGATGGACCAAGTGTATTAATGGTAGTTTTTGAATTTGATAATATTTGGAGATAGTCATCATAATTTAAATAATTATATTGTTTAAGTGCTTTAATGAGTAAATCATTATATCGTCTACCTGTAAATGAGTTCCAAAAAATACTATAATTTTTAAAATCTTTTTTCTTTTTTATTTTAATGCCTTTAAAGTGATAAAAAATTTTTTCGAAGATATTTTTTCTCATGTCATTTCCATCATGAGATTTTTGATCGATATTATAATTTTTAATCAATCCTGAAAAACATAAATCATATTTATATTCATTTTTTTTTTTAAACTGAACATGGTCTACGGCATTAGGCCAAAATTTAAATTTTATTCCAATCCTTTCTTCATAAATTTTATAGTTTGGATTTAAGCACAACACTAAATCAAAGTCATTTTTACTAATAAACTTTAATTTTTCATCTAAAGACACATATTCTTTATTTAAAATAATAATTTTTTTTCCTTCAAATTCGTTAAAATCATATTCTTTACAAAATTCTAAAATGCCTAAATTCAATTCAACTTTAAATTTTTTAATCCATGCATAACTATTGTATTGATTGTTGTTAATCTTATTTAAAGGTAAGTCAGATAACCAACCATGTCCTACACAAATTATATCATTTTTAGTTAGCTTAAATCTTGATATCACCTCAGACAAACTAAGATTCTGATCAAAATCTTTAAAACCAGGCCCCCATAGTATCAATTGACAATATCTTTCTAAATATTTATAGGTGTTCAACTGATACAAAGATGCTGTATAGTTTAAAAAGTTAGGAGTTAAATATAATAATTTCACGTTGATTACTTTCTAATACAAAATTTAATTTATGAAACAACAAAATTTCTTTCAAAATATTGATTTAATTAAATCCAAAGAGTCCGATCCTCAAATTGTTGATTTATTTAATTTAAATGAAATAAAAGAAATTTTAGATTTTTATGAGAAATTACCACTAGCGACATTTAACGAAAAACAAAAAATTAAAAAGAAACATTGGATTTTAGGAATAAACAAAAAAATTGATAACTTTATCATTTCAAAAGTAAATAGTGTCCTTGAAGATTGGAAGGTAGATAATATGTATAGCAATGATGATGCCTTTGGAATTTTTCATGAAAGCTTTAATCCTATTAAGTTGCATGTTGATACTGGAAAAGATAAAAATAAAATTATCTATAAACAAATTTTAATTCCCTTAACTGATACAGGGGATACAATTTTATTTGAACCAAGATGGTATGGTCCATCAAGTTCTTTCACTATTCAAAAAGACGAGCTTCAAAATAATAATGGTTATAATTTGAGAACTTCTGACCATATTGGTGATTTGGATTTTGATAAAACTTTTTATCAAAAATATTTAAACCATGAAGATTACAATAACCTAAAGGGTCTTAAAGTTAAAAAAATCTACAAATGGCAATTGGGTGAAGCTTTAATATTTGATAGAACATTTATACATTGTGCATCAGACCTAAAAAAACCCAAAATAGGACTAACAATTTTTTTTTATAGAGATTCTAGTTGAAGAAAAAAAGATTTAAAAATTGCCTTAATTTTTATTTTTAAACCAATCTATATAGGTTTTTACACCATCCTCTATAGAAACATCAATACTCCAACCAAGTTCATGTTTAATTTTTTTATTTGATATTTCAATGCTATCAGTCTTCAATTCACCAGTTCTTGATTTATCTATTACGTACTCAACCTTAACTCCATCAATGTTTAATGAAACTAAATTTGCTAACTCCTTAATGGTAACGTCTTTATCTCCCTCTAAATTATATATTTGGTTGTCAGCTTTAGAGTCTAGTGCCAACAAATGACCTTTGGCTAAGTCTTTGATATGAATAAATCTTCTTTTTGCACTTCCATCACCATTGATGATTATCGGCTTATTTGAAAGAGCATTTTCGGTAAATGATCTCAAAACTAAACCTGGCCACATTCTTGGTCCATAAGGTATACCATATCTTAAAATTGTAAAATTAAGGTTTTTAAGTGATTTAAAATCCTGGCAGATAAACTCAGAGCAAAGTTTAGAGGTGGTATAGAAATGGCCCCCACACTCTGGTAAAATTTTACTCTTTTCATCTAAGATTATATTATCATTTACTTTCTTGCCATCTGTTTTATCAGCAGCATTATAAACCCAGACAGTGCTAGCTAAAATAACTTTTTTTACATTACTATTTGCACATGCATTTAAGATAGAAGCAGTGCCCGCAACATTGTTAATCATAGTCTCGTGAACATTTTCGAGAGACCTCCTTGCATTGGCTATTGCAGCGATATGATAAACATACTCAATGTTATTTTTTTTTAAATAATTTTCAATCTGTTGTGAATTATTTATGTCTATGTTTTCATATGAATCTCCAAAATCAGATTTTATTTTATCAATATTAAAAACTTTATGATTTGCAGCCTTTAAAGTTTCAATTATGTGGCTTCCAATAAAACCTGAGCCACCAGTCACTAATATATTACTCATATAGACTTATTAAGAATTTCAATTGTTTGATTTACTTCTTCCTCTGTTAAACTTGGATATATTGGTAAACATATATGTCTTTCACAAACCTCTTCAGCAATAGGAAAATCACCATGTTTAAAACTGCCATCAAAAACCGGCTGTAAATGAATTGGCTTGTCATAAACACCTCCTGATAAACCTAGTCCTTGATTTTTGCAGATATCTTTAAAATCTTTTCTGTTCACCTCTTTTGGCAAATAAACAATATATTTATACCATCCTGACTTGCCATTTTTAGGTAATATTTTTTCATATTTATCAGACAGATTATCTGTATACATCTTAGCAATTTTTTCTCTTTTGTTTAAAAAATTATCTATTTCACTAATATGATTATTGCCAATAACAGCCGTCAAATTGCTCATCCTGAAATTTCCTGAAAAAATATTGTGAACAGACTCCCATTGAGATTTTTTTCCATAATCTCTTATAGAAAAACATTTTTTTGATATATCCTCGTTGTTAGTTAGAACCATTCCTCCTTCGCCTGATGTAAATGTTTTAGTCGAAAAAAATGAATAAGCCGCACCTATACCAAATTCTCCAGAATATTTTCCATTAAAAGTTGATCCATGTGCATGTGCAGCATCTTCTATTAAATAAATATTTTTTTCATCACAAAAATTTTTAATTTTTTCAATCTCATCTGTAATTATACCACCTATATGTACAACACAGACTGCGCCTGTATTACTATTAAAATTTTTTTTTATATTTTCTAAATCTAAACACATGTTTTTATATGAAACATCAGCTAAAATAGGTTTCGCGCCAGCAAACATTGCTGAGGTGTAAGTTGCTATAAAAGTATTTGTTGGAAGTATCACTTCTTTACCAGACAAACCAAGTGATCTAAATAAAACCTCTAAAGCTGCTCCACCACTCGATACTGCAATACCAAACTTACAATTATTAATTTTGCTCCAATTATCTTCAAACATTTTTACATACTTTCCAGCAGCCAACTGACCAGTATCCAAAATATCTTTCAAATCTTCAGTAATTTTCAATTTTTGATTATCTGTGAAGTGTATTTTAAGACCTTTAATATCCATCAAGCTGATTTATATCATTTTTAAACAATGATAAAGTAATTAATTTTGTAAATCTTTTTAATCAAATAGATCTTAAAAAGCAATTAAATTTTAAAGAATCCTCTTATAAAATAAATAGTTTTATAAAACCATCTTTTTAAAAAAAAATTATGAACGTTATAAGTTTTACTCTTTCCAACGCCTGGTGCAAAACTTGATAAAATGTCAGGAAATTTATCATCATAAAGCCCTTTTTCTTTTAAATTAAAATTGTAAGGTTCTTTATCGAAATGAGTATAGCAAAATAAACCAATAGTTTCTAAATCTCCCCATCTATTTTTGTAATGACCTCCAAATCTATTAAGTTCTTTTTGATACTCTTCCCATGGTTTTTTCTTAAATTCCAGTATATTGTACAAATTACAGTTCCCTGCAGTCCAATATAAATTATGCATCATTATCTCATTGTTTTCAGTAACTGCCTTTCTCAAATTTAAATTTTTTGGAACATAATTAAATTTTTTAAGATAACTCTTGTAAAAATCCCATAATCCTAAACGTGTATCTCTAACTCTGTCAGTATATCTATTATACATATAAGCTGATGCTATTGGATAATCCTTAAGAATATCAAATAAATCAAAATCAATCTTGCCTTTAAAATAAGAGTCATCATCTATTCTCATTAAATAGTCATATTTTTCTAACTCTTTAACCAAACATCCAACCTCACCATAAGAAGTTAAATTTAACCAAAACCTTTCACCATGCAAATATCCTAATCTTTTTTTTGAAAAAGATTTCCTTACATATGGAATTTCAACTTTATTATAAAATAAGTCTTTTTCATCTATATGATCTGGTACTTTATAATCTATCTGGCAAAAAAAAATATTCTTCGAAATTTTCTTATTTATTTTGTTGATAAATTCTTCGTTGTAAATGTCATCAAAGTAATGAACATATATTGGATAATTATACTTATAGTTCCAATTTTTATATAAATTGAGTAAACATTTTTCTAACAAAAGCACTCTAGATGATAATAAATAAATAGCTGCATTATGTTTCATAAATCTTAAATTTTAAATTTAAAAAAACCTGTAAATAGTTCTTCAGCCTCTTCTTTTTTAATATATCCACTTTTTACACCAGGCCATGAATCAATATCTTCTAGTTTAACTTTAAAAAATTTTTCATCTACTCTTAAATTGTCATATGAAACCTCAACATATTTAAATTTATCATAAAACATAGATTTCAAAACTGAAGCTCTGTGTGCTCCTGCAGTGATTACAAATCTATAGTCGTTTTTCATAGACAACATGTATCCAGATATTTGATCGTTTTCTTCATTTTTAAAACCATACTTTGTAATCAAATAAATCAAATTTTTTAGCCTAATGAATCTTGATTCAGGAAAAGAGATATCTTTTGGACCAAACATTCCTGGTACTAAAAATCTTTGAGGATATTTATGTAGCCATGGATAAAATAAAGTAAATTGACTTAATTTATCTAATCTTGAACCAAGTTTAGTTTTTGATTTATTTTTGTCTAAAAAAAATAATTCAGTTAAATTTTTTGGTTTATGATTTTTAAAAAACTTATAAATAGAGGAATTTTTCAATTCTATATTTGGATTAGAATTCAATTCATTGACTGTCAACACCAAAGGATTTATAGGATCATTAAGATTAATAGAATTATCAAAAGTTAATTTGTCTAGTTCAATTGAAAATGAATTTGTAGTTTTTTTATTGTCTCTATTTTTAATCATTTCTTCATAAAAATTATTTTTATGTTTTTCTAAATCTTTGAGATTCGCAATATAGAGATAACTTTTATTATATTTCAATTTTTGATAAAAAAAATTTTTAATGTCGTTTATTAAAAATATTATAAAATTTTTGATTTGAGTAATCATAATTACTAAGTCAGTATAATATTTAAATTTTTTGGTTTTTTTTTAAAAATATTTTTATCAATATGTAAATGAAATTTAATTTTGGGGAAAGCTTTTACTAATTTAATAAAGTTTCTTCTTAATTTAAATCTAGCATTTATAAGTTGTTTGGCATGATATTCATTTGTTTTTTTAACCTCATCTTTTATACTTTTAGAGATGTAATTACCGAAATAGAAATTAAAACCAAAAAGATATACATTTTTTACATTAACTAAATTTGCTACATAACATATGCACATCAATCCATTATTATTTAACCACCAATACTTAAGTAAAGTATCTGGCAAATAATTAAATCTAGAATACAAAATATTACATTTATAAGATTTACGTTTTCCATAATCAAATTTTTCCATAGACTTACATCTTCCAAATAAAACTTTACCTATTAATAATTTTGATAGAATTTTTATTGATGGAATAACTTCAGTTATATTTGTAAAAAAAAAAACAATTCTTTTTTTAAATATATTTGAATAATTTTTTGGAAAATCCGAAGTTGAAAAATTAACTAAAAAAATACTTTTTATATTTTTAAATTTTTCATGATTTTTATAAAAAAAATTAGTTGATTGGCCTCGACCTAGAATTATTATTTTTTGACCAGGCCTGTTATTTGAAAAACTTAAAAATGGGAAAAATATTACTCCAAAAAATGAAAAAAAAAATTTTCTAAGTAAAAAATATAAAAGTCTCTTTGAGTTTAATTTATAGTTTTTAGAAACTCTTATTTTATATTTCTTAAAAATATTCATCTTAGTTATATTAATTATATAAATTATCCTTTTACATAAAAAACCTTTAACATTGAAATTTATTTTATATTGAGTACATATGTCTAAACAATAAATTAAATGACATTCAAAAAAACTTTTATAATTGGTGAAATAGGTATTAATCATAATGGTAATTTAAAGAATGCTTTAGATTTAATAAGAATTGCAAAAAATTCAGGTTTTGATGCAGTTAAATTTCAAAAAAGAACTCCTGAAATTACTACTCCAAAGAGCAAGGCTGAAATTTTGAGAGAAACTCCTTGGGGAAGAATAACTTATTTAGACTATAAAAAAAAGATAGAATTTGGAAAAAAAGAATTTGATGAGATAAATAAATTTTGTAAAAAATTAAAAATTATATGGTTTGCAAGTCCCTGGGACATTCGTAGTAATGATTTTTTAAAAAAATATAAACTAAAATATAATAAAATTGCTTCACCAATGTTAACGAATTTAAAATTACTCAATCATGTAGCAAAACAAAAAAAGTTTACTTTTATTTCTACTGGCATGAGTACGATTAAAGATATAGAAAAAGCTGTTAAAATTTTCAGGAAAAATAAATGTCCATTTAACTTAATGCATTGTGTATCAACATATCCTTGTAAAGAGGAAAATTTAAATCTTCAATTAATCGAAATTTATAAAAAAAAATTTAAAGTTAATATTGGTTACTCTGGTCATGAAAAAAGTGTCAGTCCAAGTCTAATGGCGGTATGTTTGGGGGCAACATCTATAGAAAGACATATTACTTTAGATAGAACAATGTGGGGGACAGATCAAGCAGCATCTTTAGAGCAAAATGGAATGAGAAATTTGGTTGATTTGATAAGAAAGTACGAGAGAGCTTATGGTAATGGTAAAAAAAAATTTTTACCAGATGAAAAAAAAAAATTAAAGGAAAATAAATATTGGTGAAAAAAAAAATTGCATGTTTAATTCCTGTTAGGTCAAATAGTAAAAGAATTAGAAACAAAAATATTAAAAAAATTAATAATGAACCATTAATTAAATATGTTTGTAAAAATATATTTAAATCGAAGCTTATTGATGATTACTACATTGCTTCAGACGACTATAAAATTTATAATAAAATTGGAAATTTAAAAAAAAAATTTAATTTCTTCAAAAGATCTCAAAAAAGTGCACTTGATATTTCTTCCACCGAAATAGTAATTAAAGAATTTTTAAAAAGTAAAAATGATATTAATATCTTAATTTTAGTTCAAATCACTAATCCATTTATAAATTCAAAACATATCGACGCTGCAATCAAAAAATTTAAAAAAAACAATTTTTCTAGTTTGCTATCTGTGGTGGCCTCCAAAAACTTTTTATGGGAAAATAAAAAGTTTAGCAAACCCATAAATTATAATCATAAAAAAAGGCCTAGAACTCAAAATTTTAAAAACTATTACGTTGAGAATGGGTCATTTTATATTTTCTACAAAAAAAATTTTTTTAAACACAATAATAGACTTCACGGGAAAATAGGCACCTATGAGATGCCAATTGAGTCATATTTTGAAATTGATAACAAATTTGAATTATCAATAATCAGGAAAATATTAAAAAAATAAAAAATTTTTTTCAGTGCATAAATCAAGCCAATTGAGCTATTAGTACTGGTTAGCTGCACACGTTGCCGTGCTTCCACACCCAGCCTATCAACGTGGTGGTCTACCACGGCTCTATAGGAAGAACTAGTTTTGA
>MDSZ01121384.1_pt1 | contig 20084 bp, 17 predicted proteins | sample 811201 | NCBI WGS metagenome assembly MDSZ01 (sample SAMN05326647, study PRJNA326480) | marine metagenome | isolation source: seawater | place: Indian Ocean: North | collected 2010 | reverse complement strand
TATTTTTCAAGAGGCATTTTTAATGATATTGGAATAGCAATATAATCATTTAGTTTCTCATATATTATTTTTGAGTCTGATATCATTTTTTCATTTAAGGCATGTTCCCAAAAGTAACTACAATGCCATTCCATTGCATCTGGGATATTTTTTGTAGAAAAAGAATTTGAGTAAATTTTATCCAATATTTTTTCTTTAAGATTAGCAGAATCACATTTGAACATAAAGGTATCAAAAGTTGGCTCAGCATTTTTAACTAACTTTCTTAATTGAAATTTTTCTTGAAGACATGATTGCAAGATATTGTATCTAGATTTATTGTCGGTGATCATTTTATTTAATTTTCTTAGTTGAACTTTCCCAATTGCTCCCTGTAACTCTGTCATCCTGTAATTAAATCCTACACATCTTTTGGGGTCCCTCCCTCTAGGAAAATTAGAATCATTCATATGCCCATGATCTATATATGATTTAACAAAGTCAGAATATTTGCCCGAGTCAGTTAGTATCATACCCCCTTCACCAGTAGCAATCATCTTTCCATGATCGAAGCTTAAGACTCCAATATCACTTATTGTTCCACAATATTTCTTATTTACTTTAGATCCAATTGCCTCACAATTATCTTCAATTAAAGGTATGTTGTTGGATTTTGATAATTTATTAAATGCATAAATATCTCCAGGAAAACCTAACATATGGACGATAATTATAGCTTTGGTTTTACTAGTAATTAAATTTGCTGTTTTCTCAAGATCCATATTTAAGTTCTCATCTATTGGAGCAATTATTGGATATGCGCCACAATCCAATATGGATTCTATAGTTGCTATAAAATTAAATCCTTGAGTAATGACTTCATCGCCTGGTTTAACTCCAACTGCTTTTAGTGCTGTTTTAAGTCCTGCTGTTCCAGAGGATAAAGATATGGCATTTTGAATGTTAAAGAATGATTCGCAATTTTTATTAAATTCTTGAACATGAAATTTATCTCTTAAACCATTAAAACCATGTGAAAAGAGGACATTGCCCCCTTCGAAAACAGAAATTGCCGCTTCTTTTTCTTGGTTATCATAAACTTCGAATCCTGGCATTTATAATTGTATTCACTGGTTTTATTCTAGCAGTTATAAAAACTACTAATTGGTTCATATTGATATTTTCTTCTATTTCTGATACCATCCATCAAAATGATGTTTCTAGTTAATGAACTTTGAAATTAATAAATTGGAGAATAATAATTTATATTTAAAAGATTTTTTTTCTAATTCTGTAATTCAAGTTAATAAATTAGTTAATAAAAATATATGTCTAAAGGCTTTAGATTACTTTTTTTTGAACGAAGAAAGATTAATTGAAAAATATAAACATGATTCAAAAGGTTTAGTTTTAGACGAAGTAAATAAAAAATACTTTATTAAGTATTTTGAATATCCACTGTCAGAGAATTTTGCTCATTTTGGACCTTTTGTTAATAACAGAATTATTAATTTAGCTTCTAAACTCTTAAATTCTGATGTTTATTTAAGGAGCATGGAAATACATACAAGAGGACCTGGAGCTACTGAAATTCCTCCCCATCAAGACAATGGTTATTATGGACTTAATAATTCTGATGCCCTTACATTTTATATTGCTTTAAATCCACAATCTGCCGCAAAAGGTGGTTTGACTTACATAAGTAATAAGCAGGGCATTGAGTTTGAGCATACTGGTTCAAAAAGTAAGGCTTTCAGCCTTAGTATTAGAGATGAAATATTACCAAAAGACAATAAATTGATTAGACCTAATTATGATGTTGGTGATTGTACAATTCATCATGCCAATAGTATTCATTTTGCAACACCTATCGATAATAGTTCAGAATTCAGATCTGTTGTAGTAAGGCTAACTTTCTTTACTCCAAATTCAACAGTAAAAGAAGGACATATTGAATGGTACCAGAAATTATTAAAAGCAAATAGAGGATAATTAAATCTTGAAAAAAATTTCTTTAATAGGAGGAGGTTTAGTTTCATCAAATTTCATAAAAGAAATAGTGGATTCTGATTATGAATTACAATATTTTTTCCCTTCTTCAAAATTTGATGATTTCAATAAATCATGCATATCTATTTGCCAGAAAATGAAAATCAATATTACTTATGAAATTAAAGATTTATGTGAAAGTGACCTAATTATTTCAGCTGGAAATCACAAGATATTAGATGAATTTATTATTAAAAAGAAGTTTGTAATGAACTTTCATGCGGCACCATTACCCAAATATGGTGGATCAGCAGGACCCTCTTTCTCTTTAATAAATGATGAAGAGGTTTTTGGATGTACTTTTCAAAAAATGGTTTCTGATCTTGATGCAGGACCTATCATTAACCAATATTCTTTTAAAATAGATAGTAATATGACAGCCTATGACTTAGATAAAAAATCTATTTACTATGGAGTTAAGAACTTGATTGAGACTATTGATAAAGTTTTTGAAGGTGATTCTGAATATAGATTTTTTGAAAAAGAAAAATTAAACATCAATAGTAGATTATCTTTAAGTAAGCATCAATATATACCTTTACAAGAATTGAATAATGAAAAAAGTTTACGAATTATAAGAGCGTTTACTTGGCCAAAGGTTCTTGCACCTGCCTATACTTTAATAAATAACCAAAAGGTAAATTTGGTTTATGTTAATGATAAAAATTAAGTGATATTTTTACCAAAAAAAATTGGAGGTGAGTCTCCTTTATTTTTCTCTTATAAAAAAGCTATTAAATTACATAAAGGCTTATTCGATAAGGTTTTTTACTTTAATTCTGGAAGAAATGCAATTTCTGAGATTATAAAATATGAAAATGTTTCTGAAGTTTTTATTCCAGAATATTATTGCTACCCGGTATATATTTTTTTAAAACAGTTGAATGTAATACATATTGAAAAATACTCTTCAAAAAAAGATTTATTGAATAAGTTGGAAAATTCAAAAACTAATAAAAAATTAATAATACTTCTTCTTTTTAATGGGATGAATGAATCCCTTAAGGATTACAATATAATAAAGCAAAATAATAATTCGAAGCTAATAACTCTTGTAGACGCTGCTATGAGTCCATTTATTTCGGGTGTAAAAATTAAGTATGATTATTGTTTAACGAATCCAAGAAAATTTTATAGAATTCCAATAGGTTCTTTTGTCTTTTCAGATAAAAGTTCAAAACTTGAAAATAATTATGGATTTAATGTTATAAATACATTAAATTATATTTTACCAAAGTTATTAGCTAAGATATTTTTAAAAACAAGGATTAGTATTTTTGAAAAGTTCGGTCTAAGAATCAACAAATATTCGGAAGATAATGTACCAACTAAGACTGATATTTTTACCTTATTACTTATAAAAAGATTTGGAATCTTTGATTTGAGTACAGATAGAATAAATCAATATAATCTTTATTATGAATTGTTAAAACCAATAAAAAAATATTTTTACTTTAAAAAAAAAGCTGAAGATAATGATTGCCCATTCGCATTTATTTTGCAATATAAGTATAGAAACAAGCTTAATAAATTCCTTAATATTTATAGAATATATCCCTCATATCTTTGGGATGTTCCTTACTCTTTAAAGGAAGAAGTAAGTTATAAAACATTGATTAAATCAAACGAAATTTTATTACTTCCTATTGGGCCTCAATATAGTCTTAGGGATATTAAACATATTTGTTATATTCTTTTAAAGTTTTTTGAATAATGATAACTATTTATAATAATTACAAATTTCAGGAGACTCATTGTACCGAAGGTATATTTCAGAAATCTGATATTGAATCTTTACATCATTCTTGTAGAGTTATAAGTACTAAAATCGAAAATATATATTATTCTGAAACTGCATGGGGATATTCTTTTCCATTATTTTTAGGAAATTCTAAGGTAATAAATGATTGGCAAAAATGGTCTGATAAATGTAAAAAGAAAAATATAGTAGCAGAGTTAACTAAAATCCCACCATTTTTAGATATCACAAAACTAAATATAAAAATATTTGATGAATTACATAAAGTTTCAAAAACCTGCGCATTGTTGATTAAGAGTAATGAGAACCAGGTCTTTTTTAATAAGAAGACAAGATATATAATAAATAAAGCAGCAAGAGAATTGATTTATAGAAAGGCAAATAAATCAGATCTTAAAGTAATTCACGATCTTTATATATCAAGTATGGTTAATTTAAATGCTGATAAAAGATTTTACTTGGATTTAAAAGCTTTTAAATTTTTATTAGAAGAAGCAAAAAGCACTTTCCATTTGGCATTTTATGAAGAACAACTTATAGGATTTGTTTGTTTTTTATTTGATGAAAAAATTTCTCATTATCATATCTCAGCAAATAATATAAAAGGAAGATATTTTAATGCTAATTATCTTTTGTTATCAAAAGCTATTGAAGAGTCAATTTTACGTGGAATTGAAATGGTACATTTTGGTGGAGGTCTTACCAGTAAAGAAGATGATCCATTATTTAGATTTAAAAAGAAATTTTCTAATTTTCTTTTAGATTATAATTTGGGCTTATCCATTTATAACAAAGAAATCTTTGAAAAATATAGAAATATTCAGTCAAATAAGATTATAGATTTTAAGATAAATTAATTTTCAATGAATAAAAAAACTATATTTGTACTGTCAACTAATCGATCAGATTATGGGCTCTTACAAACACTAATAAAAGATTTAAATAATTTTCAAAAATTTAATTTAATTGTTGTTAGATTGGTTACACGAAATGGGAATCAAATTGACCAAACAATTAATGTTGGTTGGCACGAAGAAAAAATATACTATTCTTCAGAATCAAATGATATTAAAGTTGTTAATCAAGGTATCCTAGAAATTAATAAATCATTTATGAAATTAATAGAAAAATTTAAACCTAAATTATTAATAATTCTGGGAGATAGATATGAACTACTCCCTATAGTTTCCCAAGCATTAGTATCAAAAACTCCAATAGCTCATATTTCTGGCGGAGAAATAACATTAGGAGCTATTGATGACAAAATAAGAAATATGGTTTCATTTGCTTCTGATATTCATTTGGTAGCGCATAAGCAAGCAGAAGAAAGATTAAAAAATTTATTACACAAAAATGCAACAAATAATATATTTAAAGTTGGAGAACCTGGCTTAGAGGAAATTAAAAAAACAAAATTTAAGTCAATTTCTGAACTCTCTGAGATTTATAAAATAAACTTAAATAATAAATTTATCTTGTGTACACTTCATCCAGAAACAAATAATCCAAGATTTTTAGAATCAGCAGAAATTTTTTTTAAAACCATAGCAAAATTTGATGATAAATATCCTATTTTAGCTTCCTATGGGAATCATGATCCCGCTGAATTTGATATAAATAAGCTTATGAAATCATATTTTTCCAAAAGAAAAAATACATTTATTTGTAATTCATTTGGCCAGATTAATTATTGGAGCTTACTTAATTATGCTCATATAATTATAGGTAATTCTTCTAGTGGACTTGTAGAAGCCCCATTTTTAGGATGTTGGACTATAGATGTAGGAGATAGACAAAAGGGAAGGATATATGGAGATACAGTAAAAAGAATAAAAATACATAAGAATGCAATCTTGGATGCTTTAGAATATTTTTTAAAACAAAAAAGATCTATGGAGAGAAAATCACCTTATGGCAATGGAGATACTTCATCAAAAATCTTAAAAGTATTGGACAATTTTTTAAAGAATTAATAGAATTAAATTTATGAATCCATATGTAATTGCCGAAATTGGAGTTAATCATAATGGCTCTTTAGAAGTTGCAAAAAAATTAATAATTGAAGCATACGTCGCAGGTGCAAATGCTGTTAAATTTCAGACATTTAATTCAAATTATGTTGTTTCCCAAAATACTGAATTAGCAGAATATCAGAAAATAAATTCATCAGACAAAAATCAATATGAACTTATAAAAAAACTTGAATTGTCAAAAAATGATTTTTTTGAATTAAAGAAATATAGTGATGAAATTGGGATCGAATTTATCTCTACACCCTTTGATGAGGAAAGTTTGAAATTTCTTGTTGAAGAATTAAAGGTAAAAAAACTTAAATTATCTTCATGTGATTTGACTAATATAAGTCTTTTATGGAAAGCAGCTAGATATAAATTACCTCTTATTATTTCAACTGGGATGTCTACAATAGAGGATATAAAGATAGCTCTATCTATAATTATTCATGCAAGGAATGAAGAAAAATATCCAAAAGATCTTAATGAGTGTAAGGCTAAATTTTCTAAATATAAATCTTATATAAAGTCCATATCTAATGTGACTATTTTGCACTGTACTACATCTTATCCTTGCCCAACAGAAGCTATAAACCTAAACGCTATGCTTACTATTAAGAAGGAATTTTATTTGCCAGTTGGATATTCAGATCATTCTCACGGATTTGAAGCTTGTCTTGCTGCTACTGCTTTAGGAGCATCTGTTTTAGAGAAGCATTTAACATTATCTAACTATATGAATGGTCCCGATCATAAATCTTCAATGGAACCTATATCATTCATGGAGATGGTTGCGTCAATAAGAAAAACTAAACTCTCCTTAGGTAATTATCAAAAGGTTATTAACAATGCTGAAAGCGAAAATTGTAGTATTGCTAAAAGATCAGTTTATGCAAAACAGGACATAAAAGAAGGTCAAATAATTGATTTTAAAAATATCATAGCTCTAAGGCCTGAGAAGTTAGAGGCAGTACCTTCTAAATATTTCTTTAATCTCATAGGTAAAAAATCGAAAACTTTCATCAAAGCAGGTGAATTTATACCAATAAATCTAATAAAAGATAATTAAAATTTTTATGAAAGAAATAAATTTTCAAAATTATAGTATAAGCGGGATTATGTTTCATCATTTTCATGATGATAAATTATTTTTAAATTCGCAAGGTTCAATTAATGCTTATCAATTTCAATCAATAATTAATTTTGTAAAGAAAAAGGTTCAAATACTTTCTCCTTACGACTTTAAGAAAAATCTCAAAAATAGAAAGCCTGAAAAAGCGACTTGTATAACTTTTGATGATGGTCTTTTAAGTCAATATAAAATAGCTAAACCAGTCTTAGATAGTTTGAATATTAAAGCTTTCTTTTTTGTATATAGTGCTATTTGGGATGAAAATTTTGAGACTCCTTTGCTTGAGTTTTTTAGAGACTTTAGACATAACTTTAAGGGAGGAATTGAAAATTACTATAAGTCTTTTTTTATTGAGGCATCTAATATTCTCAATAAAAATAGTAATGATATTTCGGTTCCTAAGGATTATCTTATAGATTGTCCTTTCTATACTTATAATGACAAAAAATATAGATTTTTTAGAGATTTTATTTTAACGCCAATTCAGTATATAAATACTGTTAAAAAGATGTTAGATCTTTATAAATACTCATTAGTTGAAAATAGAGAAAGATTGTTTATGAGTTTGAATAATTTACTTGATCTCGTTTCCCAAGGTCATGATATTGGATTACATTCGAATACTCATCCCACTGATATGAATAGACTTAAAAATCAAGAAATTGATCAAGAATATAATTTTTGTTATTCATTCCTAGAGAAAAATTTAAAAATTAAGCCAACCTCAGTTTCTTATCCATGCGGTATTTTTAATTCGCAAACACAAAAAACAGCGAAAAAACTCAATTTAGAAGTTGGATTCGCTGCAAGTTTAACTCAATATCCTTTCAAAAAATTAAACCCTTTACTCTTGCCAAGAGAGGATCATATTAATATTTTAAAAAGTATATGAAAATAACTATTTTTACTTCAAACCATAGAAGACACAATCGTTATATAAATGAATTATTAAAAAGAGGACATCAAGTTTTCGCAGTAATCGAAGCCACTACATTGCTCAGTGGAATAATAAATGATCAGTTTAAATCTTCTGAAATTTTCAGAACTTATTTTCAAAAAGTTTTAGGTTCAGAAAGAAAAATCTTTCCCAATGATAAATACGTGAAAAATGTTTCAAAATTAATAGTTCTAAAATGTGGTGATTTATCGTATTTAACTAATTCAGATCTCAAGGAATTTTTGAGTTCAGATTGTTATTTAACTTTTGGATGTTCTTATATTAAAGGTTGGCTTGCCGATTTCCTAATTAATAAAAAGTGCTTAAATATTCATATTGGAGTTTCGCCTTTCTATCGCGGAGCTAATTGTAATTTTTGGGCAGCATATGATATGAATTATGAATATATAGGTGGAACAATACATTTTTTAGCTAAGGGATTAGATAGCGGGCCAATAATAGATTTGGTCTTCCCTAACCTTAATAACTGTGAAAATGCCTTTGATTTTACAATGAAATCTGTAAGATCTAGTCAAGATTATTTAATAGATTTATTAGAAAAAGAAGTGGATTTAAAACTAATAAAGGCAAATGCCCAAAATAAAGAGCTTTTAATAAGGTATTCTAAGAATATAGATTTTAATGAATCTGTCGCTCAAGAATTTATTGAGAGAAATGATAATAAAGAATTAATCCAAAACTGTCTTAGTAGAGTTGAAATTAATAAATATCATCCTTTATTTGGAATTTATAAACCTTCATTAGTTTAAAATAAATTAAATATAAATTTTGTAGTGAAAAAAGTTTTTATTACTGGTGCTAATGGATTTATTGGATCTCATTTGGTCGAACATTTAACTAAAAAGGGATTTTCAGTTAAAGCGCTATGCCATTACAATTCACTATCATCATATGGCTGGCTTCATAATACAAAACTAGATTTAAATAAAGATATTGAAGTAATACTTGGAGATGTCAGAGATAGATCTTTTATTAATAAACACCTAAATAATGTTGATTGTATTTTTAATTTGGCTGCGCTAATAGGAATACCTTATAGTTATGATGCTGCACAATCTTATATAGAGACAAATTTAATTGGAACATTAAATATTTTAGAGGGTGCAAAATTAAATAATTGTAGATTAATTCAGACATCAACCTCTGAAGTTTATGGAACGGCAGAATTTGTTCCTATTACAGAAGAACATCCGTTAGTAGCTCAATCACCTTATGCTGCTTCTAAAATTGCATCAGATCAATTGGCATTGAGCTATTTTAGGAGCTTTGATTTACCAGTTACTGTATTAAGACCTTTTAATACATTTGGCCCAAGACAAAGTCAAAGAGCAGTAATACCAACAATAATTCATCAAATATTATCTAATGAAAAAAAGATTTTTCTTGGTGATACCAAAACTACTAGAGACTTTAATTATGTTTTAGATACTTGTGAGGCTTTTTATCAATGCTTTAAATCTGAAAAAACGATTGGGGACGTTTTTAATTCTAGTTCTGGATATGAAATAAGTATTGAGGATATAGTTAAAAATATATCAACTTTAATGGATGCGGAGATTGAAATTGTTCAAGATAAAAAAAGAATTCGTCCTGTTAATTCAGAGGTAAGAAGGTTAGTTGGTTCCAATGCTAAATTAAAAAAAGTAACTGGTTGGAATCCATCAAATGATGGATTCAAATCTTTACTAGTTGGAATTGAAAAAACTATAGATTGGATTAAGAACTACAATTTCTCTAACATAAAAAGTGGATATTCAATCTAAATCAAAATTAATTGCGAGAGATATTTCAAATTTGATTTCTTGCAATTCTATGCATCAAGAAGACTTTAAGAGTGTTCATGCCCCTACTGAATTTGGGTCTAATTCTTCAAAGTATTTAAACGAATGTTTATCAACTACATGGGTCAGTTCGGGAGGAGGCTTTGTAAATAAATTCGCTGAAAAACTTGCTCAATTTATTAATATCCCTTTTTTAGTCCCTGTTTCGAGTGGGACTGCTGCATTAAAATTAGCTTTAAAAGCGATTGATGTAGAGCGTGGAGAAGAAGTTTTAGTTCCATCATTTACTTTTGTTGCAAGCGCAAATGCAGTTTCTCATATTGGCGCAGTTCCTCATTTTGTTGATATAGAATCAAAGACATTTGGAATTGATCCTATTAAATTAGATAAATATCTTTCTAAAAAAGTTAAAATAGAGGGAGACTATTCTTTCAATAAAAAAACAGGTTCAAAAATATCAGCACTTATTGCGGTGCATGTTTACGGCAATAGCTGCAATATATTAGATATCTCTAAAGTATGTAAAAAATATAATATTAAGCTTATTGAAGACTGCGCAGGTGCATTAGGAACTTTTGTAGAGATAGAAAAAGATTTAAGACATGTTGGAAGATTTGGTGAAATAGGTTGTCTTAGTTTTAATGGCAATAAAATTATTACTACTGGCGGGGGAGGAGCAGTTTTTACTGAATCAGAGGAAAAATTTAATAAAATCCTTAATCTCAGTACAACTGCTCGTATTTCACATCCTTATGAAATTGAACATGATCAAATAGCTTGGAATGATAGAATGCCAAACTTAAATGCAGCCTTGGGTTTGGCTCAGCTTGAGGATTTTCCTAAATTAATTTCTAGAAAAAAAAAGATATATAATTTGTATAAAGAAAAGTTAGATAGAAATGATAATTATGAATTTGTTTTGCATGATCAATTTTGTAAATCAAATTATTGGCTAAATAGTATTTTGATTAGAGATACAAAAAATATAATGGAATTAAAAGAGCAATTATATTCAAATTTAATCTCAAAAAATATTCAAATTAGGGCAGGATGGAAACCTATAAATTTATTAAGAATGTATACATCTAACGAATCTGATGAATGCATTAATGCTTTTAAAATCGCATCTCATATTATTAATATCCCAAGCAACTTTCCTCTAAAGAATTAATAAATAAACAATAAACAATATATAATAACTTTAATAACAAAAAAATACTTATTTATAAATAAATAGTAACTGAATAATATTCTAAAAAAATAAAATAAATTTTTATGAGGTTAGAAAATCTAGTTATTTCAGAAACTTCAAAAGTAAGGCAAGCTCTTCAGTTGTTAGAGAAGACCGGTAAGAAATTATTAATAGCTGTTGATGATAATGGTAAGGTTAATGGCGTATTGACAGATGGAGATGTTCGAAGAGGATTATTAAATGGAGAATCTTTGGATATAAAAGTAAGAGATATTATGACTAAAGATTTTTTATTTTTAAGAGAAAATGATAATTTAATAACTATTCAAGAAAAAGCTGTGGATATGGGTATTGAGGCTATTCCAGTAATAGATGGAATGAATAGACTTCTTGATATTATTTGGTTGAGTAACGGATTTAAAAGAAATATTTTTGAAAATCTGATAATTATAATGGCAGGTGGTCGAGGAAAAAGATTATATCCGCTTACTGAAGAAATACCAAAGCCTATGATTGAAATTAACGGATTACCAATGATTCACCACCTAATTTTAAGATTAAAAAAGCAGGGATTCTATAAATTTGTTATTAGCGTCAATTATAAGAAAGAAAAAATAAAATCTTATTTAGGCGATGGATCTAAATTTGATATTGAAGTAAGTTACATAGAAGAAGAAAAACCTCTTGGTACTGCAGGGTCCTTAGCCCTTATTCCAAGATTATTAGATCCAGCAATACTTCTAAATGCAGACCTTATTACAGATATTTATTTTCAAGATCTTCTAATACAAAATAAAAATAATAATTCAGACTTAATCATGGTTACAAAAAATGAAAAAATAAGTATTTCATATGGAGTTGTAGAAACTCAAGGCAAAGAAGTTTTATCAATCAAAGAAAAACCAAATTATGACTTTTTGATAAATACAGGTATATACCTCATAACTGAAAAGGTAAGAAAACTTGTTAAAAAGAATCAATTTTTAGATATGCCGGATTTAGTAAGAAAATGCCTATCGGAGAAACTAAATGTTGAACACTTTTTGTGTACCCAAAATTGGTTAGATATTGGTAGATTTGAAACTTTGAAAAAGGCAAAAGAAATTATTTAATATTTAATTTTGGTAATTTGGTTATTTTCAACTTTAATCATTTTACTGAATTTGCTAAGTGTTTCTAAATTATGAGTTACGTGGATAATAGTTAATTTATCCGAAAAGTTGAGAATATTATCTAAAATTTTGAGCTCTGTATTTTTGTCTAGGCTTGAAGTTGCTTCATCTAAAATTAAAATCTTCTTTCTAAGTAGCAATGCTCTAGCTATTGCTAATCTTTGTTTTTGTCCTCCACTGATTGATTTACCTCTAAAACCTAAAATGGTTGACATACCATTTGGTTGGGAGCTAATAAATTCTTCAAGTAAGCAGCATTTTATTATCTTTTCAAGGAAGGACTTCTCATAAGAATCTCTTCTTTCAACATCCAAAAATAAATTATCAAAAATTGATTTATTTAATATTTGTGTTTGTTGCGGAACATAAGCTATTAACCCTCTCAATTTTTTTCTAGCTTCAAGATCTAATTGGATATTTTTTTTATCGAGATATATTTCTCCTGAATTTGGTTTTAGTAAACCTGAAATTAATTTCGTAAGAGTTGATTTACCACTTCCAGATTCTCCATAAATTGCTACTTTATCTCCTTTAATTATTTCTAATGAAAGATCATAAAAAACCTTACAAATTTTCTTATTTTCAAATTTATAATCATACGATATATTTCTAAGTTCTATAGAATTCCAATCTTTGATTTTTAATGGATTAAATTTATTAGAATATTCTCTAGCAGAGCTCTCTTTTTTGCGTAATTTATCTAAAGATTTATTTACCTCAATTAAAGAATCACCTTGAGAATTCAAAAAAGACCAACCATAGAAAATTTGCTGAATATTAGGAAGAAGTCTTTGGAAAGAAAAACCAAGAGTTCCTAAAATTGGAATTAGATATAGAACTTTTTGTTGCGAATATAAAAATGACAATAAAATAGCTGCACTCCCTAAAGCAAGCCCTTCTATTAAATATCTTGGAAGAATACCAAGAAATTGTGAAAGTGCATTAGCATCTCTTCCTTGTTTATCGACCTCTTGAAAATCTTTTATAAAGGGTATTGGGTTTAATCCTAAATTAATTTCAGACCTCAAACAAGATACTTCTTGAACTGATTTGACTACAAATCTGTTCGCTTCAAGGGTTAATTTACTATTAATTCTTAATTGGTTTTTAATGAAATATGCAAGTGTAATATAAAAAGACAAAAATATAAAAATAACAGTAAAAATATAATTAATGCCGATGTGGCTTATAGAAATAAAAATAAAAATACTTATAAAAATAGCTGATGCAACAATAAGAAGATTATTTATTAATGCTCCCGCTTTAGTAACTTCCCAAGTTATTAAATTGATGTCTTCTTCTTCTCTCGCAGTAAGATCTGACTCGTAGTTTCTCAAAGCTAATTCTTTGAACATCTCACTTGAAAGATAATTACATATCCTTGCTGTAAGATTTAGATTTATTTTAAAAATTAGTATTCTTGTTATGGATGATCCAATAGCAAATATTGAAAATAGATAAGCAGTATTAGTAAAATTATTTATTTCTTGAGATAAATCAATTTGAGAAACTTTTTGCAGGAGTATAGAAAGATACCTTATCGTTTCTGCTTCTAATATTCCAGATAAAATAAAAAGTATAGAAGCTAATAAGAGATTTAATTTTAATCTCAAAGGTATGAAATTAAGTATTTTTATTAATGCACTGAATCTTGATACGTTGCTAATTTTGGAATAATCAATTTTTATTACCAATTTTTATTAATTGCAAACCATTTACAAAATAACACAGAAATATTTTATATTATTAATAATTATCTTTTATTTTAAAAAATTCGAGATCTTTTTTTATAATTCTATATTATATTGAATATTCGTGGGAGAAATTAAATATAAGATTTGCAAAAGATGTGTAATGGATACTTCTGATCCTTCGATAACCTTTTCTGAAGAGGGAATTTGTGATAATTGCATTCAATTTGATAAAATAACAAAAAAATATTGGGATGAAAAACAAAGTGATAAACAAGGGTTAAATAAGATAATTACAAAAATTAAATCATCTAAAGTTGGGAAATATGACTGCATCCTTGGCTTAAGCGGGGGTATTGATAGTTCATATTTACTGCATTATTCAGTAAAAGAACTTGGCCTAAATCCACTTGTTTTTCACGTTGATGGTGGTTGGAATTCAGATATAAGTGTTTCAAATATTAAATCATTAATATCTAAATTAGGCTTGGATTTATTTACAGAGGTTATTAATTGGGAAGAAATGAGAGTATTCCAACTAGCTTTTTTTAAAAGTGGGTTGCCTCATATAGATATTCCTCAAGATCATGCTTTTATAGCAACACTTTATAATCATGCGAACAAATATGGAATTAAATGGATTTTAAATGGAGGAAATATAAGTACAGAATGTATTAGAAATCCACTAAAGTATTTCTACTATGGGACTGATATGAAACATATTAACTTTATTAGAAAAAAATATGGAGCAAAAAATATGCCAACCTATCCTTTTAGTTCGATAATCCGACATAAGATTTGGTTAAGGTATATCAAAAGAGTAAAGGTATTAAAAATACTAGATTATATTCAATATGATAAGAAAATTGCACAACGTGAGTTAGTTGATAATTATGGATGGAAACCTTATCCAAGAAAACATTTTGAATCAAGATTCACTCGTTATTTTGAAGGCTATTGGTTACCATCAAGATTTGGATTTGATACTAGAAGAGTTCAATTTTCAAGTCTTATATTAACTAATCAGATTACAAGGCAAGATGCACTTTCAAAATTAGAGAAGCCAGAATTTACAGAAGCAGAAGCATTGGAAGAAAGTAAATATGTGGCAAAAAAACTAAAGATTTCTCTCGAAGAATTACTGAATTATAAAGAAATCCCAAAAAAATATTATTATGATTATCCAAATTCAGAAGATTTATTTCAAAAAGGTGCAAATTTTCTCCAGAAATTAGGACTTGAAGCTGGTATAAAAAGATAAGATTGATATGTTTGTTGGAATAATAAATTATGGCCTTGGTAATGTTGCAGCATTTAAATATGCTTTTCAAAATTTAAATTGTAAGGTTAAAGAGATTAAAAGATTAGAAGATATAAAGGATTCTACCCACTTAATTCTTCCTGGGGTTGGATCTTTTGATTATGCAATTAATCTTTTGCAAAAATCTGGTTTATTGGCAGTTCTTAATGATGAAGTGTTTAATAAAAAAAAGCCAATATTAGGAGTATGTGTTGGGATGCAAGTATTTTTTGAAAAAAGTGAAGAAGGTGATCTGCAAGGATTGGGTTGGATAAAAGGAGATGTAAAAAAATTAAAAATTAATGGTTTTAAAAAATTCTCTCTTCCTCATATGGGTTGGAACAAAATTAGAAATATTAATGCCAATAATAATATATGCAATAACTTAACTGAAGAAGAATTTTATTTCTTGCATTCTTATCATTGTGTTCCAGAAAATAAGAATTTAATAGTATCTAAGACTTTTTATGGACAAGAATTTTGTGCTGCAATTCAAACTGAAAATATTTTTGGATGTCAATTTCACCCTGAAAAAAGCCATGATGCGGGTTTAAAAGTTTTTTCCAATTTCCTTAAAATACATTGATGTTAAGATCCAGATTATCTCCATGTTTATTAATAAACAATGGTGCTTTAGTTAAATCTATAAGATTTAAAGACTATAAATACATAGGAGATCCACTTAATGCTGTTAGGATTTTTAATGAACTTTTTGTTGATGAAATAATTATTTTGGATATATCAGCGAGTAAAAATAATAATCCCCCTGATTTTGAATTGATTTCGGACATCTCTTCCCAATGTAGAATGCCGTTATGTTACGGAGGTGGAATTAAAGATATGGAAACAATAGTTAAATTAATAGGATTGGGTGTGGAGAAAATAGCTCTTGGTTCAATACTATTTAGTAAGCCTGATCTCATCAAAAAAGCATCTGAAATATTAGGAAGCCAAAGTGTTGTGGCTGTTCTAGATATTGCAAAATCTAAATTTAGGAAAAGATTTACATGTAAGTATTTGAATGGCAAAAAAGATTCAAAAATGGACCCAATTAATGCCGCGAACAAATTTATATCTCTTGGCGCGGGAGAGATACTTCTTCAATCAATTGATAGGGATGGAACTTTATGTGGATTTGACAAAAATCTAATTCAATCAGTTGCTAATAAAATAAATTGCCCTTTGACAGTTCTTGGAGGAGCTTCTTCTTATGAAAATCTAAAAGATATATCAAGCAGTTATGGCCCACTTGGAATATCGGCAGGATCATTATTTGTTTTTCAAGGAATTCACAAAGCCGTTTTGATAAACTATCCAGATAGAAAAGAAAAGATTCTTTTTACCTCTGTCAATTAAGATAAGAAATTAATATGAAACAAGTTTTCCAATCTTTATCGTCTGGCGACGTTTTTCTATTAGATACGCCAGTCCCAAAAGCAGGTAAAGGGAAAATTCTTATCAAAACATCTCTCTCTCTTGTCTCTGCAGGGACTGAGAGATTTTTAATTGACTTTGGCAAATCTAATATTTTTCAAAAAGCTTTGAAGCAACCCGATAGACTTAAAGAAGTTTTTGATAAAACAAAGACTGATGGAATAGCGAATACTTTCAAATCTGTTCAATCAAAATTAGATGAACCGTTGCCACTTGGCTATTGCAATGTTGGCAAAATTATTGCTTTAGGTGAGGGAGTTAGTAATTTCAAGGTTGGTCAAAGAGTTGTTTCCAATGGTTATCATGCTGAAATTGTATCCGTGTCAAAAAATCTCTGCGCAGCAATACCTGATAATGTAAGCGATTCACAAGCAGTTTTTACAGTGTTAGGTGCTGTAGGTTTGCAAGGTATAAGATTAATAAAACCAACTTTAGGTGAAACGATATTAGTAAGCGGATTAGGATTGGTTGGAATTATTACTGCACAATTATTAAAAATAAATGGATGCAGAGTATTAGGAATTGATCTAGATAAAAAAAAGTGTGAATTAGCCAGAAAATATGGCATTAATAGTTTTCAAATTACAGAGGGTGTCGACCCAATAAAATGGTGCTTAAACAACACAAATCAAGTTGGAGTTGATGGTGTTGTTATAACAGCAAGTACAAAATCATCAGACCCAATAGATATTGCAGCAAATGTATCGAGAACGAGGGGAAGAATTGTGCTTGTTGGAGTTACAGGTTTAGAAATTAAAAGAGATCTTTTTTACAAAAAAGAATTAACTTTTCAAGTTAGTTGTTCATATGGACCAGGTAGATATGATTCTAATTATGAGGAACTTGGTCAAGATTATCCAATAGGGTATGTTCGTTGGACTGAAAAAAGAAATTTTGAGGCGGTTCTAAATGCTCTTTCTTCTGGCAATTTTAAAACTGAAGAATTAATCTCAAGGAAGTTTAAGATAGATGACTCCGCGGAAGCATATAAATTGCTTCTAGAGGATTATTCAACTCTAGGAATTATTTTGAGTTATCCTGAAAAACAAAAGAAATATAAGGAGTCAATAAATTTCGAAATTAAATCTTCTGGAAATATAAAAAAAAGCATTTATAAACAATGTAAATTGAGTTTTATTGGTGCAGGAAACTATGCTAGAAATATTCTTATACCTGCTTTTTCAAAAGCAGGTGCAGAACTTAACATTATTTCTTCAAGAAGTGGAATAGGTCCAGCAATTTTAGGAAAAAAATTTGGTTTTAGCCGAGCTACAACAAATGAAGAAGAGATTTTTAAAGATAAAAAATCAAATGTAATAGTAATTTCAACCAGACATAATAGTCATGCAGAATTAGTTTTAAAAGCTCTTAAGAATGGAAAAAATGTTTTTGTTGAAAAACCTCTTTGTTTAACTATGTCTGAATTAAATAAAATTTCTGATTATCTTAATAATAAAGATAATAATGATATTCCATTATTGATGATTGGTTTCAATAGACGTTTTTCTCCACTGGTAACTAATCTTAAAGAAAGTTTAGATAAGATTACATCTCCAAAAGCCTATATTTATACCTGTAATGCAGGCTATTTAGATGAAAATCACTGGACTCAAGACCCCTCAATAGGTGGTGGAAGATTACTGGGTGAAGCATGTCATTTTGTTGATCTATTAAGATTTTTAGATGGAAGTGAGATACAAAGTATGAATTTGACAAATGCTTTAGATGAAAAACCAATACCAGATACTTTTTCTTTGCAGTTAAAATTTCAAAGTGGTTCAATTGCAACAGTTCATTATTTTTCTAATGGAAATAAATTATTTGCTAAGGAGAGAATTGAGATATTTTCTGATCAAAAAATATTTTTATTAAATAATTTTAAAGTTCTAAAGGCATGGGGGGTTAAAGGTTTTAAAACTAAAAGGTTATTTGCTCAAAATAAAGGACAACTTAATTGTGTTAGATCATTTTTAAATGCAATAAAAAATAACTCCTCGCCCCCTATTCCTTATAATCAAATTTTTGAAGTTCAGAGATTATTATTAGAAACAGAAAAAAAATGAAAAAATGTTGCGTTATTGGACTAGGTTATATAGGTTTGCCCACTGCGGCTTTGATAGCTAAATCAAATTTTTTGGTGCATGGCGTAGATATTGATCAAGAAGTTGTGAAAACAATAAATAGCGGAAAAGTTCATTTTACGGAGCCACAACTAGAAGTATTAGTCAAAGAGGTTGTGAAAAAGAATAAGTTAAAAGCAAGCACTAAGCCAGATTTCTCAGATGTATTCATAATTGCTGTCCCTACTCCATTTAAGAAAAATAAAAGTGCAATCCCGGAACCAAATATTGAATATGTTCTATCAGCAGCTAAATCAATAGCACCCTATTTAAGAGAAGGCAATTTAGTTATTATTGAATCAACTTCGCCAGTTGGGACAACAGAGAAAGTAAATTTATTACTAAAGAATTCTATAAAATTTAAAATAGATAAATTACATATTTGCTATTGTCCAGAGAGAGTAATACCTGGAAACATAATAAATGAACTTGTTGCAAATAATAGAGTTGTTGGTGGCTTGAAAAAAGAGGATGGAGAATTAGCTAAAAGTTTTTATAAAACATTTTGTAATGGAGATGTTAGTATTACAAACTCTAAAACTGCTGAACTTGTTAAATTAACTGAGAATACTTTTAGAGATATAAATATTGCTTTCGCAAATGAATTATCTATAATTTGCGATCACATAGATGTAAATGATAGAGAACTAATAGATTTAGCTAACCAACATCCTAGAGTTAATATTTTGCAGCCAGGTTGTGGAGTAGGAGGTCATTGTATTGCAATAGATCCATGGTTTTTAGCCTCGATCCTGCCTAAGTACACAACATTAATACAAGCTGGTAGAAAAGTTAATAACTATAAAGTAGTGTGGGTAGCTAATAAGATAAAAGAAGAGGTAAATTATCTTAAACAAAAGAAAAATGAAGAAACCTATGTTGGATGTTTAGGATTAAGTTTTAAACCTAACGTTGATGATGTCAGAGAATCTCCTGCCAAACTGATAGTTGATGAATTAATTAAATCTGGTCTTAATATTTTAGTATGTGAACCAAATCTAAAAAAAATAGATGGTTTAGATCTTTATTCATTAAATGAAGTAATAAAAAAATCAGATTTGATTGTTTTTTTAGTTGCGCATAAAGAGTTTAAAAGTTTAAATTTAAACAAGAAACCATATATCGACTTTTGTGGGGTACTTTCATGTACCTGATGAGGTTTTTATATACATTAAGAGATATTGGTTTTAGGAGATTAGTACTAAGACTAAATTATGAGATTTTGAAAATATCTACTCCATATTTTTTGGGTTGTTGGAAGTCTTTTCATAAATACTCTTTTCAAGTACCTAAATGGAAAAATTGTCTAAACGAATTAAGCACACATAGTATAGATTTGCGATTTAAAGATAAAGAAAAATCACCTAAAAAAGTAGGGTTTACTTTTTTGAATTCTTATAGAGAAATTAATTTCCCAATAATTTGGAATGATAAATCTTGGTCGAGGTTATGGCAATTTAATTTACATTATTTTGATTGGGGGCGGATTTGGATAGATGAATTTT
>MDSZ01078382.1_pt1 | contig 20085 bp, 21 predicted proteins | sample 811201 | NCBI WGS metagenome assembly MDSZ01 (sample SAMN05326647, study PRJNA326480) | marine metagenome | isolation source: seawater | place: Indian Ocean: North | collected 2010 | reverse complement strand
CGTTGTCGAAGGATTGACACTAGTTATTCTTTCAGACATGCAGATTGATCAGGCAGACAAAAATTGGGAAAGTCTTGATTCAAATATCAGAACTATCTTTGCCGAAACTGGAAAGAAAAGTTCACATGGAGAGCCATACTCTCCACCAACACTTATATATTGGAATATGAGAAATACCGATGGCTTTCCATGCAGTACCACTCGTGAAAACGTTATTATGGTTTCTGGTTATTCTATTGATGTGCTCAACTCAGTATTTTCAAAAGGACCTGATGCATTGAAGAAAATGAAACCGTGGGATGCTCTATCTGTTACACTTGAAGCAAATAGATATTCTTGGTTTTGGTAATTAATAAATGATTTTAATAATTTTATTAAATAGATAATTTGAATACTTATTTATTTAATATAAAAAATATAATAAACATTTACATTAACTATATATATATACTAAAATGAATAATCCACCTAGATGGCCCATAGGAAATACAAATATTGGAAGACTGTTATCAATTATTAATGATGGTCATAGCTTTAGTAATTTAATAAATAGTATGCAACATAATGATGTTATGAATAGTAGTTTGTACGATGAACCACCAATAAAAAACGTAGTTTCCGAAAAAGGCAAAGAACAATTAAAAGTTGTAAAATATACTGATAAGTGTTGTAGTAATAATTCGTGCCCTATAATGCATATTGATTTTGAAGATAAGGAAGAAATTATAGTTCTACCTTGTGGACACGGATTTAACAAAGACGCTATTACAAGATGGGTTTCAGATGAAAAAGCTGAATGTCCCGTATGTCGATTCAAATTAGATTCAATTGAAAAAAAGAATAAGAATGATGATAGCGAAAGTGATAATAGAAGATCAATCAATATTACAAATATTAACAATATTTTTACAAATAGTATTCAAAGCACAAATCCTGTATTTTTGAATGAAAACTACCAACCACTAAATGATGGTTCAAGAAGCAACACCGTTATTTACTCACATCCATTTGGACCTAGAATTGAAAGAGTAGCCACTATAATTTCTGAGGATGATGATCATAATGATTTGATGAATGCTTTTACAAGAATACAATCAATAAATAGAAATAGAACTACTAATAATGGAGTAAACTTCAGATCAATTTTTAATAGTCCTATTTTTAATATTATTCAGCAGGATGATTTTGAAGATCTTTCTTACAACGTTGATAATCCTTCTCTAGATTAAACTTTCTTGCATTATTTTTAAGAGTAAGCTCAAAACTTTTACAGTTATTACAGTCACAAGGAATACAATATAAACATGATGGGTGTATCTCACACGCCCATTTTTTTTTAAATACTTCACTTTTTTCACTCATTTTTTGTTATATACATTACATTATTTACTAATGAAATGTATTCAATTTTTTACTTTTTTGTTTTTTTGTTTTTTTTTGCTAGAAGTGTTAAACAACATGGTAGACAACTTGTAGTTGCAACTTCAACAACACTATTTACATTTAATTCGCCTTGTGTAGCTTGAACAATTAGATCAATAGTATCTCCAACAGAACCACTATCAATAGCAGTTAAAAGAAAATCCTTCTCATCGTCACTTGCTAGATCTACTACTAAAGCTCTTATCAAACGAATTGCATAATCTTTTTGTTCGGAACCTTTCTTAGGTGTGTCTTCTACAGCTTCCATTGTAAACTTAATTATTAGAGCTAAAGTGCTCTTTTTTACACCTATATCTTTAACTTTTTCTTTAAGTGTATCAAGAACATCATCTTTTAACTCTTCAACCTTTTCCTCTAAAAGTTCTCTTGTTTCTTCAATTACTTCATCTACTTTTTCCTCCACTACTTCTACAACTTCGTCTACCTTTTCTTCTACTTTTTCAACCACCTCGTCAACCTTTTCTTCTACTTTTTCAACCACTTCATCAACCTTTTCCTCAATATCATTTTCAGTTTCCTCCTCATCAATTGATACTTCATTTACTATATCTACAATGACTTCTTCTGCTACTGCAGCAATCTCTTTATTTTCTGTGTCGCTCATGACCTATGTGTAATATACAGAAAAAATAATTTTATTTTATAAATTATTAATTATTTAACAACCTTCGGGTCCTGACACACTTCTAATAGTATTTACTACTTTTTGACTGGCATATGGTGTAGTTTTACTTCTTAGCATATTATGCTGTGGTGCAGCTATATTTGAGACATCATCACACATATCACTCATATCTGATGCCATATAAGCTCTTTGATTTCCTTGAGATACTTGTCTAGCGACTAGGAAATGTCTACCATTACTTGCTCTAAGTGATCTAATGGCAATGTAAGTATCATCTGACAATACAGCTACAAAACCTTCTTCGTCTCCGTTATCTTCAATATACTTTTTCAACATTTCTAGATGTTTTTCTAGTTTCTCAATCATTATATCTTTCTCACTTTTCTTTGTATCTGCCAGATTAACTTCTACATCACTGGCACATGCACTATCACTATCTTTTTCATCATCGTCACTTTCACTATGTTTGCGCTTTCTTTTAATAGGAGGTGGTCCTGTTATAAACGTATTTCGTCTTGGAGGTGGTGTTACGGTGATTGGACCAGCATTTTGACGTAGTAGAGTATTTTTCATTGGCGATCTAAGGAAAGGCAACATAAAGTCGTCTCTAGGTTTTTCAATAATCTCCCTTGCCTCTGCCAGTAATTTTTGAGTGAGATATCTAAGTTTGTACCTCTCAACCTCTTTATTAATTTCACCAATTGTCGGCTCTTCAACTAGATTGATAAGCAATTCTTTTTTGACTCCTTCACAAGTTTCACCAATAATTTTTGCTGACAAAGGTTTATCAACATTTTTTCGTTTAACACTCCATGTTACTGGTTTGTCATGAATCATTCTTCCCAAGTATAGTTTATCTACCCATATATTAGCTTTAAAATCATATACTAATCCATTTGTAATAATTAGTTCAGCGTTTCTACAATATTCATTTAAACAACTATGTAGAACTTCACCATAAACTACACCAGCTCCTTCGCTACTTTCAACACAATGATATTCTCCATTACTAACAGATGCAAGTTTTTCCATACAATCAATATCATGGCCAGTTCCGTAACCTATAATTGCAGGAGTACCATGCATAATTTTATTAATTTTTCCTTGCAATTTATCTTTCAATAGATCTTTGTTATGAATACCATCTGTAACTTGACCATCACTCATAAATATTACATTATGCATTGAAACTTCATTAGTGTATTTAGTTGTATTAAATACATTCAAAGCTCTACCAATATTAGTCATACCTCTTGGTACTAGTATTTTTTCAATATCTTTTTTCAATGATTCGATATCACTTGACTTATTTATTTCTATTTCCAAGCTTGAGACTTTATCATCAAACGCTATCAAATGAATATAGTGATAATTATCTTTGTTTTTTGCATCATTTATAAAGTATTTGAACATTTCAATTAACGTTTTAATAAGACACTCAATTCGATCGCCTTGCATAGATCCAGATCTATCACAAAATAGTGTCCATTGTATATTTTTATATTTAGTAGTGCCACTTAGGTGACACTTCAATATTTCAAAATTATCATGTTCTGATGTAATATCTTGTGCGTTTTTGTAACGATAGTTCTGCATTGTGCTTTATTGAATACTATTTACGTTTCTATATCATTTTATTTCAATTTTTGAATAAAATCATATATATAGTTTAATTTTGTGTTACTTCTCCTTCACTTTGTGAAGTTGCTGCCAAAAAATCTTCAAAGCGAGATAGCATATATTCAGATGCCTCAAAATAATTATTAAACTTTGTGCTATAAGCAACTGGACTATTAGGCATTGGAATTACAACTTCTACTCTGTTTTCGTGAACTTGCATTTTAAACTCATCATAAATATTTTTAGGATTTACAAAAACAATCTGAGTTTTCGTATCCTCTACTAACTTCCATCCTTCGCCAATAAATCTTTCAACAACTTGAATAAATCCCTTGTTAAGGGGCTCGCTCGTTGCTTTCACCTGTGTTTTTGCGCTCATTGTATTAAATAATAACTGTAGTTTGCTTTAAGCATATTTTCTATAAAAATGAACCTGAATATAAAGTTTGTCTATTTGCGGACATAAAGCTAATAAAAGAGTTTATACTAATATAAATGCCTGTACAAACCAGATCCGCATCAAAATCTTTGAACTCTGCCAAAGAGACTGGTAGAATAATAATAGAACTCAGATTTAGATGTGAAAAGACATGTGCTATTTGTATGTCAAGTATGTATGGTGACAAAGTTTATCATACACCGTGTGGGCATACATTTCACACTGAGTGTTTTAAAAACCAACTAAGAAATATGACATATAATCCACATAAATGTGCATGTTGTCGTCATGATTTACTACCTGCATTAAGACAAAATGATAACTTATTCCGTCTTCTTCCACCACAACCACCCTCAAGAAGCGAACTAGATGACTTTCTAGAACTAGTTGCTGTTTACAGATTATTGCACTCTCGAGGACAACTTGTTACAAACACAGTTATTTTAAACAGACCTATGCTAGAAATACCAGCTGCAGATCCGTATCCCGAAATATTAGAAAATGCTGCCGAACCAAGCTCACAACCAACCAATAATCATTTGTCTTCTCATGAAGAAAATAATAATGAAGATAATAATAGTACTAATAGTAATAATAGTAATAATAGTAATAACAGTAATGAAAGTTTAGACAGTGAAGATGCTTGGTTTAACAATTCCAGAATGTTTCATAGAAATATTCATAGGCAATTCCCTGTAAATAACTCTAATTCTAATTCTATAAATCAAAGTAACTCTACAAATAATGTAAATCAAACTTCAATGCAAGCACATATTAATTCCTTTACATACAACCCTATTGATGTATCTAATACTAATTATATTCCATATGGAAACTATGAAATCGACAGTTATGAAAGTGATTATGATAATCTTGAGGAGCCTGATGATTTGCCTGAATTGATCGATTCTGAAGATATGCCTAATTTCACTGCTGATCATCATGAGATAGATATAGTTATGAGTGATAATATTGATTATCCTTCTACTCCCTCAGAATCTGATAGTGAGACTGAAAGTGAATCTGAAACACTAACTACTGTATCAATTTGATTAATTTAATTAAAGATATTAAACATTTTTTTAGTATTTTACTAATGTCTGAAATTGATATTTGTAGTATATGTCACGAACCGTTGGGTAACAGCGAACAAATATATACTTTGCCAGAATGTTCACATAAATTTCATACTAATTGTATTATGCATTGGTTTAGAACTGATCACAATAGATGTCCTTTATGTAATAACGAAGGTATTAATTTTAATGAACATAATTATGATTACGTAGAATTGAGATTATTTGATACTTATTATAAGATGGCTAGTAATCACTGTAGAAAAAAAGATGCTAATAAAATAATTTTAAAAGAAGTAAAAAAACTAAGAGCCCTTCAAAATAAACAAAAACAAGAACAAAAAAAATTCAAAGATTTTAAAAATCAAAAATGTGATCCTGAAAAAACAAATGAACAGGTTTTTAAAGAATTAATTAAATTAAGAACTCAAGCTGGGTGGAAGATTAGACAAAAAATATATAGAAAAAAGAGAGCAATTGGTCATCTATACTATTCAATGTTTATTAAAAACAAAATTGTTGTAGCAAGAAGAGTTACTTTAAGTGACAGTCAACAACAATCAACAAATTAGCATAAAGATAGCATTGTTTATTATATTGTGAGGGAAATACCTGAACAATATGCATTCTTTCCCGAGTGGTCAAAGGGGGCAGACTTAAGTTCTGCTGCGTAAAGCTTCGGGGGTTCGAATCCCCCAGAATGCAAACTATTTTTCGCTCATGTAGCTCAGTCGGTAGAGCATGGGTCTTATGAGCCCAGGGTCCTGGGTTCGAGCCCCAGCATGAGCAAAAAATTGATATTTCATACTTATGAAGACAAATTGTTTTCATCTTCATAAGTTAAATTATTCAAATACTAATTAAATGACAACTCAAACATTAAATAATATTCTTCTTCTTTTAATCTCTCTTCAATATTGATTCCAAACAACTCTTCAATATCATTTTCTTTCAATACTCTTTCATCATCATGATTTATCAAAGATACTTTTCTTATTTCCCCTTGCAAAAGTTCATATGCTCCTTCTTTCATAAACTGTATTACAGCCATTGTATTTCCAGCATATTTACCATTATTAAATGACCAAATTTGAGCAAATGGATTTTTTCTTACATCTTTAACTTTACAAACAACTATCCAGTTATCATTATCAACTGTTCTAACATACTCTACAAATGATAGTCTATTTAATTTTTCTAGTAATTCTTCCTTATTATTTACAGCATAGATATGACAAGACATAGAACGGTTTAATACAGGTATTTCTATTGGATCTCCGTTGACGTCTTCAATTGTTTTTGTCATTTGCATTATTGTGTTATATACAAAATCATTATTGTTATCGTTCATTTTTAATTGAATATATTATTTTTTTTTGTACTTCAATTTTTAAACTTAAAATAGAAAAATGAAACACTTTTTTTTATTCTAGTATAAGTTATCAAAGTAAAAAATCAAGTTTCACAATGAATTGTCCTGTATGTCATGAAGAAATAAATGCAGATACCGGTAAGGTAACTCTTAAATGCAAGCATCAAATGTGTGTTGAGTGTTTTACGCAATGGGCCAGAAAGGCAAACACTTGTCCATGCTGTAGAGACAAGTTTTCAAGTCCTCCAGAGAAAAAACACGGTATCAAGAAGACGATGCCCCCAGATGTTGCTCTTTCACTTTTACAACAACACAAAGATCAATTGAACGATTACTCGCAGGTTAGATGTATGATGATGGAACAAAGGCAATATATGCATGATAAGGTAGCATTAATGAATGCTGTCATAGATTACAATGTAAATATGATAGCAAGAAAAATAATACTGTGGTATGAGTCTTAAAAATAAAACCAAAAAAAACAAAAAAGAGGAGGGGTATTTTTTTGTTAAAAATCTTTATATATTTTTATTTTATGTGGAAATCTTTGTCAGTAGTAGGTGCATTTGGACCATGGATTATGGCAGCAGTAATTGTCGCAGAAAACATTATTGACGAATGTAGCTATTTTAAAATAGGTGCATTGATACTATGGCAACCACTAAGTATTACAATAAATGGTTTATTAAAAGAGATTATAAATCAAGATAGACCTCAAGGTTCTCGTCATGTAAATAAATTAGAAAAACTGATTGATGAAGGTACGAAAGGTATGCCTTCTGGACATGCTCAATTAGTAGGTTCAGAACTATTACTATCTTTACTTTCAAAAACTAGTTTTACTACAAAAACTCTTATGATTGCTCAAACTGGATTGACACTATATCAAAGATGGTTATACAAAAAACACACTGTTATGCAGTTAATTATAGGTTTTTTACTAGGTTCTATTTACTCAGTTATTTTTTGGTTTATGTTAAACAGTTTTAGATGAGATCTTTAAGTTCGATAAATTAACATATATAAATCTATTTAAACATATACTATTTATTAATAGTGTGCAAGATAAAGCGCACAATGCTTTGGTAGCTCAGTTGGTTAGAGCGTGCGACTGTTAATCGCGAGGTCACAGGTTCGATCCCTGTCCGAAGCGTATGTTACACTACCAGGACAAATCGTTCGGTGACAACTCTATATTTGGGTTTTCACCGGGCATTAGGATACAAACAGCAAATCAACCATCTCATAATGATAAAAAAACGTATCCTGCAAATAAGGAAGCATACAGCGACTCAAAAACCTCAGATCTAAAAAATAATTGTTCATGTGAGAAGTGGATGGGAGTCTAATTTAAAATTAGAGCCACATTGTTGAACAATAGTACATTAAATTGTACAAAAATAATCCTGTGAAAAGGATTATATTATTAAAGCTTCCTGAGATTATATTGAAACATACAGCGACTCAAAAAATCTAGTCTAACTCTCAATTATAGTAGTAACTATAATTACCGTTTCTAGTAATATATAATCTAATAGGGCCCATTTTTTTGGAATACTTATTAAATAGAGAAAAGCATATTTATAATTGTTTTTCTCTATCATTTACCGTTTTTTTGTTTTACGATGTTTTCTTCTAAGTTTTCTTTTTTTACGCGTTTTTTTCCTACGGCGTTTTCCACCCTTTCCAAGTGGTGATGTTATTTTTATCTCTGCAGCAACAGGTGTATCTGGCAAAAACTGTGCATCATATACGGGTACTACATTTACCATAGATTGAGGAACCAAAGTTGCTTCAGGTGTTACCTTAACTATTGTTCTTTTAGGTTTACTAAATGCTGGACCACTACCTTTTTTTCTTCTACTTCTTCTTTTTTTATATTTCCTTTTATTTCTTCTAGTTTTCTTACGCTTACCACCTGTTTTAACTTTACCCAATTGTAATATAGGTATAGCTCTCTTCAATATCTTCAAATCCTCTGCATTCCTCTCTAAAAGGTCTTTCAAAGCTTCTTTTGGTTCCTCTTTGAAATATGTTGTGCTTCCAACACTTAATGAACGAGTGTCACCTCCACCAAGTTTATTTACATAATAGGACAAATATACCCTAATTTCTTGAGCTTTATTATATAATCTAGCCAGCTTATCTTGAGATTTGATCTTTTTCATCTCAATAGTTTGCTGTATTCTATTATTTTCATTCTTATCTATTGTAATGTCACGTTCTAAAACCTCTAGTGCTTTGTCTTGCTTTTCCACTACACTTTCAAGAGAAGCTTTATTTTCACTTAACTGCGAAGAAAAATCTATTGCTACTTCTAATACAGTGAGAATATCCATATATAAATAAAAAAAGAAAACTTTTTATCGTCAAAAGGCTCCCCAACCTTCTGGGTTTTTTCTTTTTTTTATTTTTTATTTTGTTTTTGTGACCGTAGTCTTTTTTAATTTTTATTTGTTTTTTATTTTTTGTTTTTTTTGATTTTTACCAGTCCTCATCTCCGTACATGCTAGTAAAGCTGTATCTCTCATCCTCATCATAGTCGTACTCATCCTCCTCATCTGTGTCGTACCATGCATCACGAGTGACAGTTGGTTGACCACGGGCTGTTGTGGATCGCATTGGCATGTGCAGAGGCTCATCTTCTTCCTCTTCTTCCTCATCCATCATATCTGCCCAGGATGGTCCTCCTTCTGCCAGAGTCTTATACTGCACAATAGGTGCAGTGTACACTGGTTTGACCACTGGTTTCTCCTCTTTAATAACAGGAGGCTTAGCAGCCATTGTGGCCCATCCTTTGAGTGCTGGCGATTTCGATACGCCAGATCCACACTGTTCGCTTTGATTGAGAGTAGGAAACTCTTCCTTTTCTTCAGACTCTTCAAAATCAAGAGCACTGAACATGTTACGTGGTGTAGGCTTTTCACTTTTAAGCTTGCTAGGTCCTCGAGACCTTCGCGGTGCATTGCAATCGTGGCGACGCGGGCGCCTTCCCTTAGGGGTGTGGACTTTCTGAAATCCATCAGCTTCACAAGTGTCACTGCTGCGCTCAGGCTGAGAGCGACGGTTTTCCTTAGCACGTACTTCAGGACAATGATTCGGCGTGTGTCCGGTCTTGTGGCAGTACCTACAGGTAAGTGACAGCAGGTACGGACAACAAACCTTTCCTTCTGGACCAGGCCGATCCTTCACGTAGTGAGAGGTGTAAACCTCTTTAGGCTTTCCTGCATCATAGCAGACCTTGCAGAAAGGTGTGCGCTTTTGCGCAGGCTTTCCTCCTCTACCACCATTACGGCGGTAGGTATTATTACGGCGGGTATTTCCTTGTGTGCGGAACATATTGCTTTGGTTGGTTGTTTGACAGTTTGATACTAGTTTGCTTGTTTGGGGGGATGTAAGACTAAGTATTGTAAAAATATGTTTCAATTTTTTATTTGTTACTGTGTATACTTTAGACTACATTGAAAAAAATATATTTATAGACTTAAACATTAAGGTTGAAATATATTATAATGACAACATCTACAGTCAGAATGCAGGATGACGTTGACGGTTATATTAATAGCAAATGGAAATCTGAAAACCCTATACCAGACATATATCCTAGGTATACTAATTTTACGGCGTTATCTGAAAATCTAGAAAAACAAAAAATAGAAATATGTGAAAACAAAGAAAATGTAATGATAAATAATCTATTTAACCTTTTCAAAGGTCAATCTAGTGAGCAAACTATTAGTTATATAAAAAACAAATTGAATGTTATTAATCTATGTGAAACAAAACAGGATCTTATAAACCATATTATTTCACTAATACCAAAAGGTAAATATTTGTTATTTCATGTTTGTCACTCAGGCACAGAGAGAAATCCATTATTTCAGGTACCACAATTTACTTTTGGTGGTCTTTCTCTACCAGATAAATCATATTACAAAGACCGCGTTGAATTAAAAGATGATCTTCTTGAATTAATAAAAACTCAACTTTCCATATTTAATATTAATGGTGATGTAAGTTTTATTTGGGATATTGAAAGTAAACTAGCAGAATATCATTACTCAAGAAGTGAAAAAAGAGAACCACTTAAAACATATCATCCTACTACTATGTATCAACTAAAACAACAAATGTCTCCTTTTTTCGATAAAGTTTCTGACTATTTACCAAATGAATACCATGATATTGTTTTAAATAATCATAAAATCCTAGAAGGTTTCAAAGAATTGCTAACAAATGTTTCTCTTGAACAGTTAAAAATATTGATGTCATGGAAATTAATTAGGTCTTATGCCTCATACACCACTAATTCACTATATGACAATAATTTTGCATTTTTCAGTACTAAATTGAATGGCATCAAAACAGCGAAATCATTAACTAAAAGAGCAGCTGCTTTTGTAGAAGGTTTTCTTGAAGACGAGTTTAGTCAGATCTATTTAAACAAGTATGCTGATCCATCATTAAAAGAAAGTTTTGTTCCATTTGTACAAAGAATTAGGGATACGCTTTACAAAAAGATGGAAAATGCAACGTGGATGTGTCAGTCCACAAGAGAAAAAGCCTTAGATAAACTCAAAGATATGACATTAAAAGTAGTGGCACCTAACGTTTTTCGAAAATACAATGAAATAGAATCTTATTCATCATGGTTAGAGTTTGTGGATAATTATTATAAATGGGATTGGGATATATTGGAAGTAAAAGAGAAAATGTATAAAATGCGAGATCCAGAAACCTGGGAAATGTCAGCAATGACTGTAAATGCTTATTACCATCCACTTTACAATGAAATTGTATTTCCAGCCGGTATTTTGCAAGAACCTTTTTACAGTACATCACAAAGCTATGGTGCCAATGCTGGAGGTATTGGGGCAGTTATTGCACATGAAATGACTCATGGTTTTGATGATCAAGGATCGCGATTTGATAAAAATGGATATTTATATGATTGGTGGAGTAAATCTACAAGAGAAACTTATGAGAATACTATTAAAAAAATGGAAGAGCACTTTAATTCTTTAACTCATGAAGATCTTCCTGTTAATGGTAAGTTAACATTAGGAGAAAATCTTGCTGATTTAGGTGGAATGCAAACGGCTATATCAAGTTGTGAAAGTGATGAAGAAAAACAAAATTGTATTAAAAGCTGGGCTAAAGTTTGGAGAGCTAATGTTAGAAGAGAGTATGCAAGAGAAATGATAGCTTTAGATCCTCATAGTCCACCTCGACTCAGAATAAATGCTATACTTCAACATATTGAAGAGTTCTATAGACTATTTAATGTTAAGGAAGGAGATGACATGTTTATTTCTCTAGATAAAAGGTGCGATTTATGGAATGAAAAGATTTAAATATTTTTTTGATGTAATGTTACATTTATTACCTTATATCAAAAAAATTGAAATGCTTTTTTTATAAAAAGTATTAAGCATTACCAAGCAAGCAAACTACTACGACACACGTAAAACAATCTATCAAGCAACCAATTATGTCCAGTACTACTTCTTTCGACAATCAGATGTCTCTTTATATCCCTCGCTGCGATACGCGCAGCCTTCCTCGTCGTACAGACGATATGACTGATGAGCAGTATCAGACTGCCATCAAGCAGTTCATTGCGGCTCAGTTCAAGTACCAGCACATTGGAAACGTGGCCAGGGTCGATCTTGTGCCAAAGCAGACCCCTGACAACTTCGTCTACTACATCGCATTTGTGCACTTCGCTGAGTGGTTTGACACCGACCAGGCTCGTGCACTTCAAGCGGATGTCACTGACACAAGCAAGCGTGCTAAGCTTCAGTTCCACGAGCGATGGTTCTGGATCTGCAACAAGAACACAAAGCCTCTCACCGCTGATGAAGTTGCTAAGGCGAAGCTTGAGTGGCAGCAACAGCAGCAGCAGCAGCAGCACGCGATGTGGATGCAGCAACAGCATGCTATGGCACAGTGGCACCATCACATGATGATGATGAACACTATGGGCTATCAGATGCCTATGGCCTACACTCCTCATCCTACCATGAGTGGAGCAGCTGAGTTGGCGTCTACAGGGTTTACCTCTACTCCAGCCGACTTCCCTCCTCTTCATCCTCTTCCTCTTACTCGTCAGAGCAATATGAGGCCAGCAGCCCCAGTTGAATCGGATGTTTGCCACGACGGGTGCTGCAACAGCGATGGCTTCGACAACTAACTCAAAAAACAAAAAAAAAAGAAAAAGGCGAAAGCCACAAAAAACAAATAAAAATTAAAAAACAAAAAAAATAAAAAAGGCGAAAGCCAATTTTTTCGTCAATATTAATTTTTTATTTTAAACATTTATAACATATGAAAATACACGAGATAACTAATTTTGTTTCACCTGAGATTTGTGAACAAATAATACAAGAAATATCAAAAACCCAAACAAGACCTCATAGAGAAACAACTCCTTTTTTTCATAATAGGACTCAAAATATTAATAGTTTCGAATCTAAAATACAATTAAATAAAATAGCCGACAAGATGTTATATCTAGCAAAAATACTATATAGTCAAAACAATCTTGTTATCGATTATGTAGACATTGTTACTTGGTTTAATGGTCAAGAAATGGCTCCTCATTCTGATTCTGTAGATATTACTACTGGTAAACCATATGATTACTGCGGTTCCAGGTTATATTCCGGTGTTTTATATTTAAATGACAATTATGATGGCGGAGAAACCTATTTCACTAACAAAAATATTGATGTTAAACCAGTGCAAGGTAAACTTGTTTTGTTTCCTGCCGATGTAGAATATACTCACGGTGTTCGACCTATTGTTACACAAAACGGAATTTGTCGTCATACAATGCCTATATGGTTTAAGAGAAAATGAGTTATTTATTGTTTTATTTCTCTCTTAAAATATTTTTTCAACTTCTATATTCTATCTTTGATTGTTAACAAGAACTAGTTCTATACATAGTTGATTTATTGTTTGAGGCAGTTTTAAAAAATAAAGTAGAGAGAAATGATTAATTAAATAATAAATAATCATTTATTTTCGCAATGTTTCGTAGTTTTTATTAAACCATTCCACGGATTTTTTTATTCCATCAGCTATACTTGTAAAATTATAATCAATAAGAGACATTAACTTGGAGTTATCTGCAGTTTTTTTATATTGACCATCTGATTTTGAGCTATCAAATACAATTCTATCCTCATAATCAAAAGCTTTTGCTATAAGTGTTGCTACTTTTTTAATAGATACTTCATCTTTTTCACAAACAGAGAGAATTATGCTATCTTTTTCATCGTATTTTTCAAGAACAAACATAATTAATTCCGCTAAGTCTTCTGAATAAATAAATTGCCTCAAAGGAGTACCACTTCCCATAACAACAAAATCTCTATCATTGTTTTTTGCCAAGTAACATTTATGTATTAGGGCTGGAATTACATGAGCATCATTTAAATTATAGTTATCATGTGGGCCATAAATATTTGTTGGAATAATGCAAACAAAATTGTCACCATACTGTTGGTTATATGCCCTAGATTGAACTTCTAGCATACGTTTTGCATATGCATAACAGTCATTAGAATCATGTGGAGGTCCATCATGAAGCATAGTCTCGTTTATAGGATAATTTGTCTTATTTGGGAAAATACAGGTTGATAAACAGCTAATGCATTTTTTTACATTTAATTTGTGACATGCTCTTAGTACATTAATGTTGATTAAACTGTTTACTTCATACATTTCAACCTTTTCATTCATGTTTTTAAATAGTCCACCGACTCTTGCAGCAAGATGAATAACATAGTCTGGTTTAAAAGTTTCAAAGAGAGAGATTGTACTAATATAATCAGTCAAATCACAATCATTACTATTAATAAATAGAAAATCATATTCATAATTACGTGCAATTTTGTTTATTGCAGAACCTACTAGTCCACTACCTCCCGTTACTAATACTTTTGTTTTCGTCATTTAACAAATAATGAATGAATATATTTAAACGTCATATGATTTAAATATTTAAATGATTAATGTGGCACTTATCACTGGAATAACAGGACAAGATGGTTCATATCTTGCAGAGTTATTACTTGAAAAAAATTATTTTGTTTGGGGAATCATAAGAAGATCCTCAAGTATAAATACAAAAAGAATAGATCATATTTACAATAATGAAAAATTAATTCTTAGGTATGGAGATATGACTGATAGTCCAAACTTATTACATGTATTATACGATATTAAAACTACATACCCAGATCTTAGTAAGTTAGAAATATACAATTTAGCTGCTCAAAGTCATGTAAAGGTATCTTTTGAAATGCCGGAGTATACTGGACAAGTTGATGGTTTGGGAACACTAAGACTATTAGAAGCCATAAGATCTTCAGGAATGAAAGATAAAATACGTTTTTATCAGGCATCAACATCTGAACTTTATGGCAAGGTAGTTGAAGAACCTCAAAGCGAAACTACACCTTTTTACCCACGTTCTCCATACGGGGTAGCTAAGTTATATTCATTTTGGATTGTTAAAAATTACAGAGAAAGTTATGGCTTATTTGCTTCAAATGGTATTCTTTTTAATCATGAATCTCCTAGAAGAGGAGAAACATTTATTACTAGAAAGATAACTAGAGGTTTAAATATGATAATTAAAGGTCAAGAAGATAAATTAGTTCTAGGTAATATTGATGCTCGAAGAGATTGGGGGCATGCAAAAGATTATGTTGAAGGCATGTGGAGAATGTTACAACATGATAAACCAGATGATTTTGTATTAGCTACTGGAGAGTTTCATACAGTTAGAGAGTTTGTAGAAAAGGCTTTTGCTTTAAAAGGATTTGATATTGTTTGGAAAGGTAGTGGTGTAGATGAAATTGGTTATGACAGTAACACAGGTAGAGAATTAATATTTATAAGTGAAAAATATTTTAGACCGGCAGAAGTAGAAAGACTATTAGGTGATAGTAGTAAAGCAAAAGATATATTGGGGTGGCAAAGTAACACAACATTTGATGAGTTAATAAATGAAATGGTTGAAAATGATTGTAAATAGATTATTTAGATAAAGAAAACACCATAATAATAGTACTAATATATGGCGTTAAACAATTGCGAAAATGTCTGGAGGGTTGTTAATGACGGTGTTGAAACTATGTTTATAATATGCATTAGACCATTTATTCCAATTAATTATTCAAATAATACTTTTAATTCAAGTAATTTTACCAATTCTTCAGACATTAGGTCAAATATTAGTGATATTAATAACACATTTGTTGTATTGGACAATTCGCCATCTTCAACTAATCATTTTTCTATTTATTCTCCCAGCTCTTTTGAACCTCTAGCTCCATCCACTATTATACCTAGTCCAGTAACTAATATTTCACCCTCTAGTATTATTTCCGAATTAGTGAATCATATTTTTCCTAGTTCATCACCTCACATAGAACCTAGTTCTTTTAATTTAACACCAAGTGTCGTACCTAGTCTCACACCAAGTGTCGTACCAAGTGTGGTGCCAAGTGTCGTACCAAGTGTGGTGCAAAGTGTGGTGCCAAGTGTTACACCTAGTATAGTACCAAGTATTGCGCCAAGTGTAGTACCAAGTATTGTGCCTAGTATTGTGCCGTCAACACCTAGCAATTTTGATGATGGTGACACAATAATAAACGAAAATCAAGAAATAATAAAAAATATATCTAATTTTTTAAATAATTCTTTTAATTTAACTACTAATTTCTCTCTTAGTAATCATACCAATCCTTTTATAACAAAGAATAAAGATACGTTAATACTTGTCATATCAATATTGATTCCTTTGTGGTTAGTTTTCTCATCAATAACTTTGTATCTCTATTATAAAAAAAGAAAAAGCGGTACAGTTATACCATGTCAAACTCCATCAAAGAAAAAAGATCAATTTACAAGACCAAAAGATTATTTGTTAGAAATTATACCTAATACTGATATTCCTGATGTTGAAAAACCTCCTCCTCCTGTACCACCTAGACCAGGTTTAATGATGTTAAAAGAATCTATTGATGAAGATGATGAGGAAGAAGATCAAGTAGAAGTAATAAATGTTGCATACGGAGTTACTGAAAAGAAAATTGATGATTAAAACGTTACAGCAAAAACTTTTTTAATAATAAATATTAATGAGTTTAGATGTTGATACTGGGAGAAACAATAACCGGGATGTTACATGGTTAGAGAATGATAATAGTATTGAAATGCCATTGTCCCCAGTAACTAGTGAATCTAGCAATACAAGTAGTGAATTCTCATCTTCACAAGAAACTTCACAGGAAACATCACTTGAAAATAGTGATATTGAAAATCAGATAGTTAATAGATATGTACCTCCGTCTCCATTAAGTGAAAACGAAACTATAAATCCTTTTGTAGTTGGGTCTATAAATAATATTTTGGATAATTGTAATACATCTGTTATTCCTTTTAGAGATAAAACAAATAATATAGTTGGTACACTTTCTTACGAATTACAACAATTTGATTTAGATTGTCCTATTTGTTTTGATCCTTTAGATACAAGTGATATAATTACCATGGACTGTTGTAAAAAACAACTACATTTAAAATGTGTTAACAAATGGCATCTAAAAAATATTAACTCAGAAACAAAAGATTTATGTATTATGTGTAGAACTAAAAGCAGTTTAATGACCGATATTTATAATACAATAAGTTTAACAGTTTGTGAAGACGATTATGATGACGAAGAATCAATTATTAATAATATTTTAAGTACTCGTGTTAGAAGAAGAAGGAGGAGGAGAAGGAGAAGATCTTGTGACGATACATTTCAGCACGCTATCTGTGCAACAATATTTTTATTTGTAGTTTTTTTGATTATTTTGTTAATTAATGGTAATAGTTTAGGCTCTAATGAAGCTGATTATAATAGAACAAACAGACATCATCATATATAATTTTTTTGTGTCAAAATACTTAATTTTTGTAAGTTACTGAAACTTCATATAAAAGTTTGTTACTTGAATCGTAACAAAAAAATTGATTTATTTTAGTTGTTATTATATTTAGTACAATAACAACACACACATATTAATATGGCTTCAGCAGCAGCTCAACCTGCAATAACCTACAACATGGATGATGGATGGTATTATATTGGAGATGTCAAAATAACCGGCGTTGCTCTCCGACACACGAGTTGCGGCAAAACACGAGTTTATACTGAAAATCGTGTGGCTATGACCAAGAATGAGCAAAAAAAACTTGGTTCAAAACAACCTTACATGCTTCCACAAGTATGTATGGGTCCTAATGGACCTATTTCCCATCAAGAGGCTCGAGATGCCTTGTGGGAACACATCACAGCGAAGTGTAAAGAAGCAGAAGATGAAAAACCTGGAAAAGGAGTTGCTCTAATGAGAGGAATGTGCAATCCTTATTCTGAGGAAAATCCAGTTGAATGGGAGGTTCAAAATGATGGCCCATCTACAAAAGAAATGCTCTACTGGGCTACAGTAATGCGCCAAAGCTTGTATGACAAAAGGCACTTTCCTATGCCTATTTTGCGAGAAGCTTTAAAGCAACATGAAACACCATTTGATGGACTTGTGAGACTTCTCGAAGAAGAATGTCGCGAAACTTTAAAATATGGAGCTTTTCCAGAAGTTACCCGTCATAAGTTTGTCTATTACCGTACTGGAAGACGCGGAACAACAGCACAACTTGTCTATGACATTGATGACTCTCAGGTTGATTGGAACATGCATGCAGTGGAAAAGAGAGGAAAAAGTAACTACTTTTGCGCAAAGGCAATCCCTTACTTTGGGAATAATGACTATCTCGAAACTAGGGATCCGGTCTTGATGACAGATGAGGAAGTGACTGCAAAACTTGAAGAGTTCACCCAGGTCTATGGAGAGAATGGTCTTGGATGTGACTTGTCACGTTGGGGAGCGCTTGCTTTCTGGAAAGAGTTCTTAAAACATTAAAAATTGTTTATAATTATTTAAATATATGAGTATTCAAAATACTTTTTTCATAGATATTCAAGAAAAATTGAAATAGAAATTGTTGTGGTTATTAAATGCACTTACAAAGAAAACTACATATATACAGATACAAACATGGTTAAAAACAAGCAAGGAGGAAAGAAAGGAAAAAAGGGTGGACGTAAACATCTATCAGTACCTGCTCATCGCGGTGTTCGCACTGTTCAAGAAGAAGGTGAATGTTATGCAGCAGTTACAAGGCTATATGGTGGAGCTAATTGTGAGGTTCTATGTGATGATGGTGTTAAAAGACTATGTGTAATTCGTAATAAGTTCCGCGGCAGGGGCCGCAGAGACAATATGATTGTCGCAGGAAAATGGGTAATGGTTGGTATTCGAGACTGGGAGGCTCGTGCGGCAGGTAAGCCTCAAAAATGCGATTTGCTAGAGGTTTATAACGATAACGATAAAAAGAGGCTAGTCAGTGATCATCAAGGAAACTGGAGTGTTCTTGCTTCTGTAGAAGATTCAAATGGTAATAAAGATGAAGATATCGGTGATATCGTGTTTGATGATACAGAAGAGAACACAGAAATGGATCTTGAACTTCAAATGGCAGCTAAAGAGCAGCAAGCTACTGGTAAGCAGGGAGTGATTGATCAACTTGGTGACTTCATTGACATCGACGATATCTAAAAAAATAAAAATTAAAATAAAATAAAAATAATTACTTAACAATTTTTATTTTACATTTATAGTTCTTTTCCATTATGGATTGTATTTACTTGACGATTGACTCTCACAAATGTACAGCATTTTGGAATATCTTTCACTCTTTTTGCGCCGATATATGTGCATGTTGATCTTACTCCTCCCAAAATGTCATTAATAGTATTTTCTACTGGACCTTTAAACTTCAGTTTTACTGTTTTTCCTTCAGAGGATCTATACTTTGCCACTCCACCATGATATTTATTCATAGCAGTAGATGATGACATACCATAAAATACTTTGTATTTTTTCCCATCCTCTTCTATAACTTCACCGGCAGATTCAACATGTCCAGCCAACATAGAACCTAACATTACAAAATCAGCTCCACCTCCAAAAGCCTTTGCCACATCGCCTGGACAAGTAACTCCACCATCAGAAATAATTGTTCCATTAATTCCATGTGCTGCATCTGCACACTCTGCAACTGCAGAAAGCTGAGGCATACCTACTCCAGTTTGAATACGAGTTGTACATACACTTCCAGATCCTATCCCTACTTTTACAATGTCTGCTCCACCATTAATAATAAGCTCCTCTACCATTTCTCTACTGACCACATTTCCACAAGCTATAATCATATCTGGCCATTGTGTTCTAATTCTTTTTACAAATGTTACTAGTTTACTCATATAACCATTAGCTACATCTACGCAAATAAACTTTGGACTTATCTTTTCTACAACCTGAATCAATTTCTCCCAATCATGTTCATTTATACCTGTACTGACCATATAGTATTCCTTATTTAAATT
>MDSZ01027029.1_pt1 | contig 20088 bp, 11 predicted proteins | sample 811201 | NCBI WGS metagenome assembly MDSZ01 (sample SAMN05326647, study PRJNA326480) | marine metagenome | isolation source: seawater | place: Indian Ocean: North | collected 2010 | reverse complement strand
ACCTTGGATGAGTGTTGGGGTTTATGCCTCGATTTATCCGAAGAGTATGGACACTCTGAAGTATGGTATGGCAAATGCCTGATGGGTGAATACCATAATGGACAGTAAACCAACTGTCCTTTTTTTATCCCATCATTCTCAATAAGATTCGTTATTGAGAACGGCCAAAGCCAGTTGGCAAAGTGCACACTAAATCCCCACAACCCGTGAAAATGATGTATTGTAAGAAAGTCCAAAGCAATTCAAACATGTTCGTTGATCCCCGTTTCGAAGATGATGCCATCGCCGCATTGATGGAAGAGGCACTATCTGAAACTACAGAGGAAACCAAGTTTGATGTTGAGGCATACTTTGATTCAAACATTGACTATGCCTGAATTAACAGAACTTGAGTGGACAGTCGTTGAACTGTTCTGTCAAAGGGAAGAAATCACCGTTGACTACTTCCTTAATGAATTTTTTGGTTGTGACATTTTCACAATTGACTTTCTTCGTTCCCATCTCTCATTATTAGAATCATTATGAACATGACTGAACACCCATCTTCACTTTATGCAGAGATTCAAGAGTTCTGCAAAGAGAATCAATTCTCCGTCGGTTATTTCCTGGATGAGTACGCCACTAATGAGCAACAGATTAGAAAACCGTTCTCAGCATACCGTGGTAGGTCTCCTATTAGTGAAAGATAAAGACAGTTGACAAACTGTCACACAAAACCCCCACGGGGGTTTTTTTATGCTTATAATAAGAAGGTAAACAAACGAACTCCGTTTTTATGCCTGTTAAGTCACCTGCTGCAACTCCTACAAAAACACGTAAGACACGCACCCGTAAGACTTCACAAACTGCAAAGGCAACCAAAGCAGTTAAAACAGTTGCCCCTAAGGTCACCGTCACAACCTTTAAAGGTGGCAAGGCAGTCTCAAAAGTAACCACACTTAAGAGACCGTCAACCGCACGTCTTATCTCACCCCAAAAATATCTTAAGGATATTGAGACAAGATGGGCAATCCACAATTTTGAGATCCAGGAACTTTTAAAGGATTTTTCAAAGGCAGTGGATTTCATGACACCCTATCACACCGAACTGGTTAAAAGGGTAAAGGCAGTCAATCTCTAAACTGTCCACCAAACCCCCCAACGGGGGTTTTTTTATGCCATACTATAAGAGTCCAATAAATCAAAGACCTATGAACGAAATCAGACTTGAAGAATTGGCAGAGACCATTTTTGAGCACATGATGGAATCATTCAAAGACCTCACTCCATCTGAAGAGCAACTTGTTTATGAGTGTGCATGTGCGGAGGCAACCAGCCAGATCAGTTGACAAACTGGCACAGCATCCCACACAGGGGTGCTTTTTTCATGTATATTAAAAGAGTACCAAAGGATTTAAACCAAATGCGTAAAATTGAAAAGCAAATGAACTTCGCTCTTTCCAACAAAGGCAACTGGTCAAAATCCAATACAGAGGTTGAGTACAATGAATCAACCAACTGTTCAACCGTCAAACTACATGGTCACAGCATCGCAACTTATGACCATTCAACCGCTGCACTCAAAATCAGTTCATGCGGATGGGAGACTGTAACAACCAAATCAAGACTAAATGCAATTTTACATGAGGTCAAAACAGGTTGTGGCATTTTTCAAAAGCAGTTTGAGTGGTTCGTTTCATTCCGTGGCGATGTAAAGGAATTTTGGGACGGCATGATTTTAATTGATGCTCCAACTTTAGAGATTGCGTGACAATCTCCAAAGTGCACACTAAACCCCCTAAAGGGGGTTTTTTATTGGTATATTAAAAGAGTGGGGGCAAGGCGATCCGCCAGGATTTAATCTCAGACTGCCAAACTGAGTTGCCCCTCACAACCCGTTTTTTTTACCTTCGTTTTTACCATGACAAAAAACCTTCACATTGAACACCCTGAAGACAGCATCTTAACAGGAGACTTATCCGTGTTAGATGCTTTTTTATTGCCCCTGCTTCTATCACTCAAAATTGATGGGGCACCCGCTATCGTATGGGGTCGCAACCCTGCAAGTGGTTTGCAGTTCGTGGGAACCAAATCAGTTTTTAATAAGAAGAAAATTATCATATGTGAAACCCCTTCAGATATTGAGAAGCATTATGGACATAAACCCGCACTCTTGAAAATCCTCATGGCGTGTCTGGCATACCTGCCAATAACTAAGAACATTTATCAGGGTGACTTTATCGGATTCGGCGGTGCTAAGAATTACAGACCGAACACCCTCACTTATAAGTTCCAGGAAACCGTTAGTGAGAAAATCATCATGGCACCCCATACAAAGTATTTTGCCATATCCGATTTGCGTGATGCCATCGCAAGTCCATTACTTGAAAAGTTAGAAAGCACCGATGACGTGAAGTACGTCCAACCCCGTGCTTATATCCGTTCCGAATACGGTGCCCCGTTGGGTGAGGGAGTTGACTCATTCCGTGATCTTGAAACTTTGGTTGACCATGCAAAGAGACTTGCAGCGGATGTTGATTTTGTAGATGAGCGAACAGCAAAGAAAATTAAGGTCAACCTAAATGCTCTTATTCGTGAGGGTAAGGAAATTGACGGTGACGTTTTTGAATGGGCGGGTCTATGCTCCGCTGAGTTGATCGACTTATGGCATACCGTAAATGAAATCAAGTTGGCAGCGTTGCAAAGTTGCAAAGATGATTCAGATTTTCAAACCTGCGTCATGGGAGACCCCGAACCGATTCAGGGTGAGGGGTACGTCATGATTACCCGCTTTGGATATTTTAAATTAGTCAACCGTAGAGCATTCTCATATGCTAATTTTAATAATGATAAGTTCGCAGCGTTCGCACCTGTTGCTTAAGTTCATTCGTTCGTGATTTTGACAGTTGGGGGCGTGATGCCCCCCGTTTATTAAAATCGGGTAACTACCCTAACCTACAAAGTGTTACCCAAGGCAGCTATAAATTCCCCTCATGACTAAAATTTTTTTCCCCAGCCCTCAAAGATCACAAAGTCTATATAAAAACAAAATGGGTTTCTGGATGGAATGTATGAAAAAAAATTTCGACCAAATTTTTTCGACCATAGAGATCGATAGAGTAACGGGGGAGTATTATACAATTATTCCAGAGCAATTAATGAATGAATTCGGTTGGTACGAAGACACCGAACTCAAATGGACTCTCGATAGCGATGAGATAATTATTCAGGAGAGAGAAGATTGAAAACATATCACATATATTTCGATAACATTTGTATATTCAAAAGCTTAACCGAGGGGCAGTTCAGAACAGTATGGTCATTACTGAATACCGAATATAATTCCGAGATATCTTATGAAGAAATGACGGAAACCGTCCAAGAGAGCAGAGATATGGCAGAATCATCGTATTGACTTCTGCTATATAAACTGATATAATTGACTTGTAATTACAAAACGTTATGGCTAAAGGATTTACAGTAAAAGCAAAACCTCCAGCTGCCAGTAAAAAGAAAGAATCAGAGTTTGATTTGGACAAGGCAAAGGAAATGGTCAAAGGGAAGTCAGTAGTTTTCTGTCTACCTGGAAGAGGAGTCTCCTACCAGTTCTTAAAGAGCTTCGTTCAACTCTGTTTCGACTTGGTACAGTCAGGAGCAAGTATACAGATTTCGCAAGACTATTCATCAATGGTGAATTTTGCAAGATGCAAATGTCTAGGAGCGAATGTTCTGCGAGGACCGAATCAGGTTCCATGGGATGGAAAACTACAATATGATTGGCAATTATGGATTGACTCAGATATTGTTTTCAACTCTGAGAAGTTCTTTCAGTTAGTATTGATGGATAAAGATATCGCAGGTGGGTGGTATTGCACCGAAGATGGTAAGACAACTTCTGTAGCACACTGGTTAGAAGAAGATGATTTCAGAAATAATGGTGGAGTCATGAATCATGAAACTCTAGAAAGTATTTCTAAGAGGAAAAAACCATTCACAGTAGACTATACAGGTTTCGGTTGGCTCCTAATCAAGAAGGGAGTATTCGAACACGAAGGTATGCCCTATCCATGGTTTGCGCCAAAGATGCAAGTCTTCGAAAGTGGTGAAGTTCAGGACATGTGTGGTGAAGATGTCTCTTTCTGTCTCGATGCAAAAGACGCAGGTTTCGAAATCTGGTGCGACCCTCGCATTCGTGTAGGACATGAAAAAACGAGAATTATATAGAATCATCATCGATGGTAAAGAAGTATATGATGGTCTAGGCCAAGTAGAATACTTTAACAGGATGGAGGACTTATCGATAGAATACTATCAGACGGGTTCTCCGTCTCCTGAATCCATCACAACTGAAATTTACACAGACTAACTAATGGCAAAATCCAAAATGGGCTCATGGGGAACCGTCCAACTCGAATCAATCCCCAAAAAGACTCGTCAAGGAACGGGAAAACACACTAAGTATGCGGCAACTTCCCGTAACTCGGCTCGTAAAAAATACAAAGGGCAGGGCAGATAAAATAGGGACTCCGAAAGGGGTCTCTTTTTTATGGTTGAATGTGATATAAATAAATAAAAACTATGTCCAATGGCGATCAAGAGGATATCAAGAGCATATAAAGATATTAGTTTATCTTTTGACCCTCATCCAGTATCAAGAGATTTAAAGGTTCTTCGTAATGAAAATGCGATTCGTAGGTCTGTAAGAAATATTGTTCAGACCATTCCCACCGAAAAATTCTTTAATTCACTCTTTGGATCTGATGTCTATCGTAGTTTATTTGATTTTGTCGATTTTGGTACTGCTTCCAATATACAGGGGCAAATTGAAATTGCACTAGATAACTTTGAGACAAGAATTGATAATGTGACAGTCGAAGTAGATCCTCAACCAGATATCAATAGTTTTGAAATAACGGTCACCTATGACATTATTGGACAAGAGTTTCCACCACAAGAATATACATTCCTCTTAGAGGCAACAAGATAACATGCCTTTTACTAAATTTACAGATCTTGATTTTGATCAGATAAAAACATCTATTAAGTCCTATCTCAGGGCTAATTCAGACTTTACTGGATTTGACTTCGAAGGATCTAATTTTTCTGTTCTAATTGATACTTTAGCTTATAACACATATATTACCGCATTCAACTCTAATATGATTGTCAATGAGTCCTTTTTGGATTCTGCGACTCTGAGAGAGAATGTAGTTTCTTTGGCAAGAAATATAGGTTATGTACCACGTTCTAGAACGGCAGCAACGGCGAATGTCACCGTAACGGTAGGATTCGGTGCCACCGACCCTGGAACCTCTACAGTATCCTTAAAAGCAGGTCTGGTATGTGTTGGAAATGCAAGTGATACCTCTTTTACATTTTCGACACCAAATGATATTTCTACTGCGGTATCTTTAAATGATGCCGGTAATTATCAGGCAACTTTTAGTAATATTGATATTAAAGAAGGTGTATTCTTAGAGAAGAAGTTTGTTATAGATGGATCATTAGATCAGAGATTTATATTAGATAATGAAGGTATTGATACATCGACCATTAAGGTTTATGCCAGTCAAGATAGTTCAGAATTAGGTGTAGAATACTCATTAGTAGAAAATATCTTAAATATTGACAAAAATTCTACAATTTACCTCATACAAGAGGTTCAAGATGAGAGATATGAACTATTTTTTGGAGATGGTTACTTTGGTAAGAAAATACCCAACGGATATACGGTTACCGTAAGATATATTGTTACAGATGGTAAAGCAGGTAACGGAATTGGTAAGGAAAATACCTTTTCTTTCTCTGGAAAAATCGTAGATGAGAACGGAAATCCAGAAGCACTCCTTTCTGATCCCACTATTCTCACAAATGAGACATCTAGTAACGGAGCTGACATAGAATCAATCAGTTCTATCAAATATTATGCCCCAAAAACGTATTCTTCACAATATCGGGCGGTTACACCACGAGATTATGAAGCAATTATTAAGAAAATATACGCAGATACCGAATCAGTGGCAGTTGTCGGGGGTGAAGAGATGGATCCACCCGAATATGGCAACGTTGTCATAAGTATAAAACCAAAAAATGGTTATTTTGTCTCTGATTTTAACAAATCTAGGATTTTATCCCAATTAAAACAGTATTCTGTATCGGGAATTAACCAAAAATTGGAAGATTTGAAGGTATTATACGTCGAAATTATCTCTTCAGTGTATTTTAACGAAAATTTGGTTTCAACCGAAGATTCACTAAGGGCGAAAGTCATTAATTCACTCAATACTTACGCAAATTCAGTAGATTTGAACAAATTTGGTGGTAGATTTAAGTACAGTAAGATACAACAGGTCATCGATGCCACCGATACTGCAATAACTTCCAATATTACTAAGGTAATTATTAGAAGAAACCTAAAAGCTGCCCTAAATCAGTTTGCACAGTATGAATTGTGTTATGGAAATCGATTCCATGCCACTGCTGCAGGATTTAATATCAAATCAAAGGGATTTTTCATTAGTGGAAACTCTAAACCAGTCTATATTACTGATACTCCTGATGCAGATTTAAAAACTGGTGTACTTTCATTGGTTGAGATAAAAGATGACGGAACCTACATAGTGGTCGCTAAATCGGCAGGAACCGTTGATTATATAAAAGGTGAAATTCTCTTAGGAACTCTTAATATAACGTCCACTGTGGACGGTACAGGGGTCGTAGAGGTTCAGGCAGTTCCTGAGTCAAATGATGTCGTTGGATTGAGGGAATTGTACCTTGATTTTAGCGTTTCAAAAAGTAAAATAAATATGTTAAGAGATGTGATTAGTTCGGGTGATGAAATATCTGGAACTACATTTATTAAAGACTTCTATACCTCAAGTTATCTAAACGGACAATTAATACGAGAATAATATGATACATACTGGTTTTGAGTCTAAGGTTAAGGTTCAGCAAATTATCGGGAACCAACTTCCCGAATTTGTCGTAGATGAAAATCCTGCAGCCGTCGATTTTTTAAAGCAATATTATATTTCCCAAGAATTTCAGGGTGGGCCTACTGATTTATCGGATAATTTAGACCAATATTTAAAATTAGATAATTTAACACCAGATGTAGTGGTTGGATCCACTACACTTACTACTGGTATAGGAACAGATGATAAAACAATCTCAGTTTCCAACACAAAAGGATTTCCTAATCAGTATGGATTGTTAAAAATCAATGATGAAATCATAACATACAAAGGAAAGACATCAACCACGTTTACAGAGTGTATTCGTGGATTTTGTGGTATTACCAGTTACCATGAAGATCTAAAAGAGGAAGAATTAGTATTTTCTACTTCAGGAATTTCATCTCATACTCAAGATTCATATATTCAAAATTTAAGTTCTTTATTTCTTAAAGAATTTTATAAAAAACAGAAATCAACGTTAGTTCCAGGTTTAGAAGGAGTTGATCTTGCTTCTGATTTAAATGTAGGGACATTCATAAAGGAAGCAAAGTCATTATATGAGTCAAAAGGAACAGATGAGTCATTTAGAATCCTTTTTAATGCTTTATATGGAGAAACCCCTAAAGTAGTCAATTTAGAGGAGTTTTTGATTAAACCATCTTCTGCAAATTATGTCAGAAGAGAAATTATTATTGCGGAAGCACTTGCTGGTAATCCTTTAGATTTGGTTGGTCAAACAATATACAAATTAGGTGATTTGAATACTAATGCGTCTATTTCTGAAGTTGAAACATTCAGTAGAGCTGGAATAGCATTAACCAGTAAGCAGCAGTATTTCAAAATATCTCTTTTCCGTGGTTATTCGGATATAGAAGATACAATACAAGGAGATTTTAAAATAACTCCTTCAACAAGAGCACTTGATACTGTCAGTGTCGGTTCATCAGTAATAACAGTTGATTCTACCGTAGGTTTTGGTACTACTGGAGTTTTAGTTGCAGGAATCAATACAAATATCACTTATACTGGAAAAAGTGTAAATCAGTTCTTTGGATGTGATGGTATTACTGGTGTTATTACATCTACTTACTCTGTAAGGAATGATGAGATTTATTATGGTTATGAAAATGGTGATACGACCAAAAAAGTTGATTTAAGACTTACAGGTGTATTATCAGAGTTTGAGCAGGTCTCTAAAACATTAGCTGTCGATGAAGGTCAGATAATTTCAGTAAAAAATGTCGGTGATTTAATAGAAGGTAATTATTACAATAAAAGTTCATCTGTTTATGAGAATATGACTCATAAACAAAAATTTGCAAATTCTTTGATTTATAATACCTGTGTAAGATATAATATAAAATCTATTTCTAGTTCTAAAGTAATCTTTGATGGTGAAATTGACAGAAGTAGTCTAAAGAAAGATGATCAAGTAGAAATACTCGTCAGAGCATCGAATAATGTTGTTCTTGGTGATACTTTTGATGTATTTGTAGAAGAAGTTGGAGGTCTTGCAGGTGATGCTAAAGAAATAAAACTTACATCGTCATTTGTTCCTGTTCCTGATACAGAATATGATCTAAGAAGAAAAGTTAATTATGCAAAGAGTAATGCGGTTCCTTTAGAAGTCAGTAAGATTGTATCTGACGTACAGAATTTATATACTGAAGAGGATGATTATGTTTATGTTGCTTCCAATTCATTACCTTCAAAAGTTTCTTCTGTATTTTCTGGATTTACTTCTTCTTTTGTTAATGATGTCAACACTGAATTAAAGGCAGTTTCTGTCGATTATCCTCCATCTGCTGTTGGTACTGGATTGACTGCATTGGTTGGAATAGATACTGTCACATTTGGTGCTATTCAATTTGGCAATGATGTTCCTTTTGTGACAGGAGATCAGGTATATTATCAACCTTCTGGAAATTCTTATGTTGGATTGGAAACGGGTAGTTATTTTGTAGGAATTTTAACCACTTCTAGTGACACAAGAACTATACAATTATATTCATCACAATCTTTTATTAATACTGGTAATTATATACAATTAAAATCTAATAGAATTGTAAGTACAGGAAGTTCTTTTATCACAGAATATTCAACAGGTAATCATAAGTTTACCTTATATTCTCAAAAAACTAATGAAATTGCTCCTCAGAAACTACTTAAAAAGTTTCCATTAGAACTAACCACTAATAGAGGAAAACAAACTGAAACACCTATAGGTTCTACTGGATTGTTAATTAATGGTGTAGAGATTACTAATTATAAGTCGAAGGATAATATCTATTATGGACCTTTAAAATCTATTAATATTTTAAATGGTGGTTCTGATTACGATCTTGTCAATCCACCAAAAATAGAAATTTCTGCAGGATCAGGGACGACTGCATTAGTTCAACCAGTTATTGAAGGTAGTATAGAAAAAGTTTATATTGACAAACAGCAATTTAATATTAATGAATTTATTTCTATTAATATTACTGGAGGAAATGGAGATGCTGTTTTAGAACCATCTATCGTCAGGTCAAGTAGAAGTGTTGAGTTTGATGGAAGAATCACCAATAATGGCGGTGGAATTAGTACAGCTACTAATACCATTACATTTTTAACTGATCATGATTTTTATAATCAACAACAAGTAATTTATAATTCTAATGGTCAATTAGGAATAGGTGTTGGTATTGGAACAACAACATTAGTTACTAATTCATCTTACTTTGCTAAAGTGACAGCAAATAATAAGATTCAATTATATTATTCTCCAGAAGATGTTGTAGCAAATGGTGTAGGGGTTAATACTGTAGGATTAGGTGTTTCTAATACTTCAGGTATTCATAGATTTGTTACTTTACCAAATCAAAAATCTATTGATAGTATCAAGGTTTTAGATGGAGGTATGTTTAGTAATAGAAAATTATTAGTTAAACCTTCAGGTATATCGACACAATATAATAAAATCACTTTTGAGAATCATGGATTTGATGATGGTGATGTAATTGAGTATAATATACAATCTGGTTTGGGTACTGTTTCTCCACAACCAATTTCTGGATTGACCACTGTTACAGGAATAACGACAACCACACAATATTATAACATTGTAAAGTTGGATGATAATTCTTTCCAATTATCTGATGCTGGTGTAGGAGCAGGTGTAAGTGATACTAAGTTTGAACGTGGATTAACTATAGACTTTTTATCACAAGGTACTGGATATCAAATATTTAAATATCCAGATGTAGAGATAACATTAAAGTATAGTCCTGTTGGGTTTGGTACAACATCTCAAAGTTATACTGATATGGTATTAACTCCTGATATTAGGGGAAGTATTGTTGATTCTTATCTTTATGAACCTGGTACTGGTTATGGATCTACAATATTAAACTTTGAAAAGAAACCAACGATATCCATAAAAGCAGGAAAGAATGGAGTTTTAAAACCAGTTGTCGTAAATGGGTTAGTTGAAGCTGTCAATATTCAATATGCTGGAGAAGAATATTTTTCTATTCCAGAATTAGAGGTATTTGATCCTACTGGAGCTGGTACTGGTGCTGAAATAAGACCAGTCATAGTTAATAATAAAATAAGTGATGTTAAAATTGTTAATACTGGAATTGGATATTCAAGCACATCTGTTGTAAAAGTTAATTCACCAGGTAAAAATGCAGTATTAGATACTTCTATTAGATCATTATCACTCGATTTAAATAATAAAATGGGTGATCAATTGTTATTGGAAGGTCCTAATAAGTTATCTTATAGTCTTTGTGGTTATGCAAAGACCTTTAGAGAATCTTTTGGTGAAATAGGAAGTGGAACAACACAAGCTTCTAAGATCATTGGATGGGCTTATGATGGAAATCCAATATATGGACCTTATGGATATGAAAATGTATCAGATTCTAGTTCTCCAGCTAGAAGATTGGTTAGTGGTTATGAGGCAAATATTACAAATATTGTAGATAGACCTGTTGGATTCTCTGCTGGTTTCTTTGTAGATGACTATAAATTTACAAATAATGGTGATTTAGATCGTAATAATGGTAGATTTGGAAAAACACCAGAATTTCCTAATGGTACTTATGCATATTTTGCTACAATAGATGATGCTGGTAAGACTCAATTCCCATATTTCATCGGAAATTCATATAGATCCGTTCCTTTAGAGCAAAATATTGATCAAGATTTTGATTTTAAGGGTTCAGAGTTAAGAAGAAATACATTTCCTTATAGAGTTTCTGATAAAAATGCTGATAATGACTTTATTATTGAAACCAATGAACTTGAAGATCAAAAAATAGAGATAGAATCAGTTACTGACGGTTCAGTTGATCAATTATTGGTCGTTTCAGCAGGAGAAAATTATAAAATTAATGATTCTATTGATTTTGACAACACTGGTGGTGGTTCAGGAGTAATTTCTAAGATTTCTTCCTTAAAAGGAAAGGATGTTACCAATGTAAGTGTTGCAACATCTTCATATAATGATGCAGTATTCAGTTGGGTTAATAAAAATACCATAAGAGTTAGTGTTTTACCAAGTCATGATTGGATAAACAATGATTATATTACAATTTCTGGTGTTTCTACTTCATCTGGCATTTCTTCTAGTATTTCGGCATTAAGTCAACTAGATGGAAATTATAATATTGGAGTTTCTTCTTTAAGTGCATCAATAATTTCGGATGTAATACCATCTGCATCGGGAGTAACAACTGAAATATATGTTACTTCGATACCAGAGACCATTTCAATAGGAAGTAGTGCTGTAATTGGTGGAACAAATACTGAAATAGTAAAAATTCTTAATATCTATAGAGATCTTAAGGCATTGAGAGTTATAAGATCTACAGGACTTGCTCATACTATATCCTCACCTATAACTTATACTTCAGATTCTTTTACTATTGATAGGTCAACAGATTATTTTGAATCTGAAGTAAATGATATAGTATATTTTAACCCATCACAATCAGTTGGTTTTGGAACGACAGCAGGAGTTACTCATACAACCTCCTTCCGTTTTGGTTCTACAGAAATAATTACAAGAAATATACCAACTAAGAGAATTTATCTTGGGGAACATCCATTTCAAGTTGATCAACAGATAACATTTGCTAAACCAACTCCAGGTGCAGCTTCTATTGTGATATCAGATACTCCCACATCAACCACGTATGACCTCCCATCCACTGTTTACATTGCTGATGTCACACCAAATACGATTGGTATAAAAACAGGTATTGGCACAACCAGTGGAGATTTCACTGATGTATTCTTTACAAGTGGTGGTTCTGATATTGATGATTACTCATTTACAACTAATTATTCACAAGTAACTGGGAATCTTCAGAGATTGACAGGAACAGTTGCAATAACCACAACTGCTACGTGTAATTTAAAATTTGGAGATAGAATTAAATTAGATATTAAACCAGATTTATCAGTTGGAATCGGTACATCTACTGCTGTAAGAGTTGTAAGAGATTCTGATACTGGTTATATCTTAATAGATCCTGTTGAAACTTCTTCTGCAAATATAAATCTTACAGATGATACTATCAGGATTAATAGTCATGGATTTGAGAGAGGTGATAAGATATTCTATACCATTGCAGATGGTACTGTTCCAACTGGTCTAACAACTAATAGATCATATTTTACATATGTTGTTGATGAGGATCATATTAAATTTTCTGAAACATCTGTTGATTGCTTTAGTAATCCACCAATAACTGTAAGTATTGCATCTACTGGTACTAGTCAAAGTAAATTCTATCAAATTAATCCTCAACTTGAGGTTGTTAAAAATAACAACTTAGTATTTGATTTATCAGATTCTTCTTTAGAGAATTATCAATTAAAATTCTATTATGATAATGAATTTAAAAATAATTTTGTATCTACAGGATCTACTACGAATACATTTAGTATAGTTAGTGCTGGTGGAACAATTGGAATAGGAACCACAGCTTCAACTACACTTAATCATAATGCATCTTATCCATCTAAGTTATATTATTCTCTAGAAAGATCTGGATTTATTAGTACAGCAGATACTGAAGTTAATAATCATTCTGAAATAAAATTTGTAGATAGTAGTTTCAATAGGTCATATAGTGTTGTTGGAGCATCTTCATCTACATTTAATATTTCTTTAGACCAAATTCCAGAAAAACTATCTTATTCTGATAGTGAGTGTGATTCTATAACTTATACTACAACATCTTTAAATGAGACAGGTGGTATTAATGCTGCCAATATTATTTCTGGTGGAGTTAATTATAAGAAATTGCCTAATTTTGTTGGATCATCTTCTACTGAAGGGACTGGTGGTTATGTGATTGCGAAATCAAGGACTATTGGTAATGTTAAGCAAGTAAGAATTATTAATGAGGGATTTGAATATTCTACAGACAGTACCTTAGAACCTTCTGCATTAATTTCTCCACTCATTTCGATTAATAATTCCAATACCATAGGTGTTGTTAGTATTACTAGTGGTGGTTCTGGTTATATAGATGCTCCAGATATAATTATTGTAGATTCTACATCAAGAGAAAAAATTGATAGGGGTATTCTTAGACCAACTCTAACTGGATCAGCTATTTCTAAGGTTGAGGTTGTAAGTTCTCCAAATGGTCTTTCTGATGAACCACCTACATTATTCACAATTAATAATGATAATGGTGTTGGTATTTCATCTATTGTCTCTAACTCAACTGGAATATTTACATGTTGGTTAGATACTCCTTCATCAGGATTTTCAACTTTACCATTCTTGGTTAATGATGAAGTATTCATAGAAAATGTTACTCAACATGATCCAGTATCAATAGGAGGATCTGGATTTAACTCTGAAGATTATGGATATAGATTTGGTAAAGTTACCAATTATATTACTGGATTAAAAGATAGAGTTACAATTGATCTTGCTGGCATATCCACTAACACTGGAATAGCAGTTACTGATCAAGGCTCATTTGCAATGATAATCAATAGAAAGAATTATCCATCTTTCACTACAGTTGAGGAATCAAATAAATTTATTATTGGTGAAGAGTTAATAAAAGATAATGTTTTAGTAGGATTGGTAATTACACATTCTGAAACTGACTTTATTAAAGTATTTGGTAATCATGAGTTAAAAGTTGGTGATATTGTTACTGGAAGAACTTCTGGATCAATAGCTACTATTTCAAGTATTCAAGAGAACTTAGGAAAGTATTCTGTTAAATTCTCAGTTAAAAAGAATATTGGATGGTCTGATGATATTGGAAAACTTGATTTGGATACTCAGGTAACACCAGATAATGATTATTATCAAAATCTATCATATACTATTAAGAGTACAAAAGGATTTGATGAATTAAGAAGTCCAGTAAGTGCATTACTTCATACAAGTGGACTTAAGAATTTTGCTGATGTAGGAATAGGTTCTACGACAAGATCAACTGGTGGAATTTCTACAGTAGGAGATTGGAGAGTTGGAACATCTAGTACTGATTTTTCAGTTGTAATACAGGATGTTGTAAATGACAATAAGGTTTGGACTATTAATAATTATGATGAAGCATATGATTATGGTAATAGTGCTACTCAATCTCGATATATAAAATTTGAAAATAAGGTTTTATCAGATTATACTACTGCTAAGAGTAATGAAGTTTTGTTGATTGATGATATCAATAGTCAATTCTCTAATTTGGATGGAGAACCAAGCGAATATTTAGATCTTATAGAATTAGATAGTAATGTTCCCTATCAAAATATCTTCTATAGAATTACTAACTTAACAAATACTGCTGTTCAATCAAATGATGTAGTAGTATTGAATAATGGAACAGATGTAGTTTTATTACAAAAATCTAATTTAGAAGATTCATCTAGTATTGGAAACTTTAGTATTAATAAAGATGTTTTTGGGGTATACACACTTAGATTTACACCAAATCCAAATGCATTTGATTATGACTATAATCTCAAATCAATTAAGACTACTTTTGATAATTCTGCAGGTGTTGGAACTTATCCAGTAGGATTTATCAATAAAACTGGATTTGTAGGTATTGCTACGACAGCTAGTGCTGGAGTAACCACTACATCAGTTGTTTCAGTAGATTCTGCTAAGTTTAATTCTTTCCATGTTCAGAATCATTTAACTAATAAGACGACTGATGAAATGAATTATGTGGAAATATATGTTACACATGATGGAACAAATACTTATACTTCTGAATATTATATTGATACCCATAATCCTGTAGATGGATATTCAAACACTTTAATGGGATCTTTTAAGGGGAATCTTGATGGATCTGTATTTTCTTTAGAATATGAGAATGATTCGACTGATGAGATTGAAATTAATTCTGATATTGTGGGATTTGGTACCACTGCTGTAGGTGTTGGAACATATAGGTTCCTTGCATCTGGCCAATCAGAAGGTGCTGAAAGAACTGCAATTTATCAATCTGATTATACAGTTGGAATAGGAACGACAAATATTGTTCAATTAACTGCAGGTTTATTTAATTCAGCTAAATCTATAGTTCAAGTTAGTGCTGGATCTACAAGAATTGTTTCAGAAGTTATATTTAATCATGATGCTACTGATACTTTTGTACAGACTGGCCCGTTTTTAACACCTGTTGGTATTGGAACAACCAATCCAGTTGGAGTCTTTAGTGGAATATATGATGGTACTAACTTCTCTTTATCATTTACACCTGAAAATGGATATCTAGCAAATAGTATTGAAGTATCTGCTCTTACTCTAGCATTGTATACTGAGAATGAAGAAGATAATATTCCTTTGATTAATGACTTTGAATATGGTAAAGTAAATGAATCTATTGATCTACAATACTATAATGCTATTAATGGGTTAAGAATTAATAGAACTGAGTTCAGTTTACTTCATGAAGGAACACCAATCTTTGCCAAGACTTTCGATCCTAGTGATTCTAATATTGTTAATCTTTCCACAGGTTTATTCAGCATTGATAAACATTTCTTCAGAACAAATGAAGAGTTAATATACACACCCAATTCTTCATTTGTTGGTCTTGGAAGTACTGCAATGCAATATCAAAGTGGTGCATATCATCATCAACTTCCATCTTCAGTGTTTGCTATTAGAAACGATGCTAACAGTTTCTACATATCAACAACAAGAGCAGGAGCAGCTGTCACATTTGTCGGAGTTGGTACTGGAAATATTCACGAATTTGCTATGGCAAATTCAAATACAAAAACAGTATTAACTATTGATAATTTAATTCAATCACCATTAGCATATTCTCCTATTAGTCATACATTACAAAATAACCCAGAATCAGTATTGGGCAGCACTGGTATAGGTACTGATGCAACTATATTTTCTATCAGTGGAATATCATCATTAGCTCCTACTGATATATTAAAGATTGATGATGAGTTTGTAAAAGTTCTTGATATTGGAATAGGAACTCAGACTACTGGGCCAATTACAGTTGGTGTTGGAACAACTAATTTGGTTCAAGTTCAAAGAGGTTTTGTTGGATCAGCTGCAACTGCTCATACAAATACAACAGCAGTTCAACTTTATAAAGGTTCATATCGAATTCTTGGTAAGAAAATTCATTTCACAGAACCTCCTAAAGGAAATCCTCAAGTAACTAAGAATGATAGTAATTTGGATTGGCCAACCTCTTCATTTACTGGAAGAGTTTTCTTAAGAGATGATTATACTACCAACCAAGTGTATGATGATGTTTCTACTGAGTTTACTGGAATTGCCACAAACTTTAGTTTAAAGGTTAATGGATCTGCTGCAGTTGGTATGGGAACCACAGGTGGTAATGGTATTGCATTGATTAATGGTATATTCCAAAGACCAACAGCAAAAAATAATCCACAAAATAATTATGAGATATTAGATCCTACCACAGGGGCAGCTTCAACTAGTATAATGTTTACTGGTATTACTACGGAATATGGAGATCCAGTAGTAATTAATGATACTGATATAAATGAAAATCAATTACCAAGAGGTGGAGTAATAATTTCCTTAGGATCCACACCAGGATTAGGATATGCTCCTTTGGTACCAGCACAAGTTTATGCAGAGACTGATGCTAATGGTACTATTACAAGTTTAGTCAGTGCTGCTTCAACAGGACCTAGTAATTCTATTACAACGGCATCTTATAATAATGAAACTGGATATTTAGAGATCACTACTCAAAATGCACATAATTTTGAAGTTGGAATTGTAGATCAAGTAAAACTTGCAGGTTTAGAATTTACTTGTAGTGGATCGTTCAATGTCTACGATGCAGATTATAATGAAACCACTGGTGATTTAATATTGACAGTTGGTGATCATTATCTAGCAGCAGGTCAATTTATTGGAATTAAAACTGATTCTTTGACATTTACTTGTGATGCCGATAACTATGCAACAAATCATTCTTATCCACGTCATGGTACTGATCCAATTGCAGGAGTATCTACATATATCAATTCAACAACCAATAGCACTATTACTGTTAATGTTGGTGTTGGAACTACTAGTACGCATCAATTTGTGGGTGTTGGTACAGAAGCAATTATTGTTAGAAGTGGATATTCAGGGACAACCAGTAATATCTTCCCATATGCTGCTGTAGGATTTGGTAGCACAAGTTTTGATTATACGATTGTAAGTATTGGTGCTACAAATAAATTTACAACTGACGTTGGAATTAACTCCATACCTCATACTTTTGTTGGTGGTGGTAGTGTAATGCCTTGGTATGCAGACGCTAATCTTGGTTCTGGTTATTATGGTGATACCGTTTCTATTGGGGTTACAGATATACCATTTACTCATAAGTTTGTAAGTGCTGCATCAGGTACTATAGTAGGTTATACTACTGCACCTTCTTATGTTGATTATAATGCAGCAACTGGATATATGGTGGTATCTCTACCTAATCATGGAAAGACTACTAGTGATACTGTAACATTTGCTGATAACAAGATTACTCTTACGTGCTCTAAGGATGACTATGCAACAGAACATACTTATCCAAGAGCAAGTGATCGTATCTCAGGAATAGCAACTGCTATAACTGCTTATGATACAGATACATTTACAGTATATGTTGGTGAGAATGCTGGTTCTGGTGCTTCAGTTACGGCCACAATAGGCATTGGTGGAACTCTAACCTTTGCTATTGGTGCTGGTGGTACTAATTACCAGAATCCAGCGATTAACATTCCTGAACCATCATATGCTGGTCTTGGAATTACTGGAATATCCAGACTATCAACTGGATCTACTACCGATACTGGAGTTGGATTACTTTTAGATTTACAAGTATCGGCAGCTTCTACTGTTGGTGTAGGGTCTACACAGTTTAGTATTAATAATTGGGAAATTGCAAGAAATGGATATGCATTCCAACGTGGTGATGTATTTGCTCCTGTAGGATTAGTTACAGATTCTAGTTTGTCAAGTCCAATAGAAGAATGTCAATTTACTGTATTGGATACATATGCAGATCCATTTGCAGCATGGCAATTTGGACAATTTGATTATATTGATGATATTAAACCGTTCCAAGATGGAATTAGAAAAAGATTTGATTTAAAATATGATGGAGATCTTTTAAGTTTCGAAGTTCCAGCAAATCCTGAGTTCCCATATATTAGTCTTGCAAATGCACTATTCATTGTGATAAATGGCATTATTCAAGAACCAGGAACTGCTTATTCGTTTAATGGTGGTACCTCGTTTATATTTACAGAAGCTCCTAAAGCAGTAGATGATGTTGCAATATTCTTCTATCGTGGAAGTGCTGACGTTGATACAGTATTAGTTACTAATGTTATTCCTTCTGTTAAAGAAGGTGACTTAGTTGAAATGAAGAAAATTACTGCATTGAATCCTCCTACAGAAATTAATCAGACTCCTAGAGTTATTGTTGATTTATCTACATCAGATAGAATCGAAACTAATTTGTATACTGGAGAAGGAATTAGTGATACAAAACCTAAGTCAATAAGTTGGACTAAACAAAAAATTGATAGAATTGTAAATGGTGAAATATTCTATAAATCTAGAGAAAGTTTAGAATCATTAATATTCCCAACTGGAAGAATTATTAGTGATTTCTCAACAACTGATAATGAATTATTCCTTGATAATGGAGATTTATTTGATTATGATGTCGTACCTTCGGTTACTCCTCTTGGTGGATTTATCGTAGATAATAGTAGTCCTGTTGCTGCTGCATTAACTGCTACAGTATCTGCTGCTGGAACTATTTCAGGACTTACCATTGTTAGTGGTGGATCTGGTTATGTTGGAGCAACAACTTCAGTTTCCATTGCTATGCCACCAGTGGGTGTAGGCACCTTTATTAAACCAGATGGTTCAGTTGGTATAGGATCAACTGCAACAGCAACTGTTACAGTAACTAACGGAATTCTTACAGGAACTCCAACAATTACTGGAATTGGATTGGGTTATACAACTACAAATCCACCTAAAGTAATTGCTGCTCTTCCTTCATATAAGTCTGAGTTAATTACCAATATTACTTCTGTTAAGGGATTTGCTGGAATTGTTACTGGTATTGGAACAGCAGCAGGTGTTGGTACAATAAGTGCTGTTAAGTTTCATCTAAGTGGTATTGGAACAGCAGTATGGAGTGATTTGAGTGTAGGATATCCTATTTCTGTATTTGATACACAAGTTGGATCTGGAGTAAGTTCTGTCTATGAATCTGGTAATGGTATAGTTGGAGTTGGAACAACCTTCTTAGATAACATCTATCGTATTGCTCAGATATCTTATCCATCTGCATCTGGTGCAAGTGGATTGGTTACATGTAACGTTGAGTATTTTGGTAATCATACTGGAATAGGATCAACTGGAAGTGTTGCAATAGGAGGATTCTCCTGGGGCAGATTAGCTGGAACTTTAACCAGAAATTCACCAGTCGGGTTTGCAGTTAGTAACTATACTGTTAATTCTGGATTGACTACTTTCCCAACATTACAAAGAAGAAGTGAGGGAATTAGAGATACTGGTGGAATTGAACCAAAATAAAATTTTATTAACTATTATAAATATCTAAAAAACTATTAATATGTCTGCCGTCGTAACAGATCAATT
>MDSZ01053466.1_pt1 | contig 20095 bp, 19 predicted proteins | sample 811201 | NCBI WGS metagenome assembly MDSZ01 (sample SAMN05326647, study PRJNA326480) | marine metagenome | isolation source: seawater | place: Indian Ocean: North | collected 2010 | reverse complement strand
TTTGATGAAACTAAAAATCATGTAATTCCAGCATTAATAAAAAAAATTCATAATGCAAAGATTAATGGTGACAAAGAAATTGTTCTTTGGGGAACTGGAAATGTTATGAGAGAATTTATATATATAGATGACTTAGTAAAAGGCGTAATTCATATTCTTGAGAATTACAAAGATAATACACCAATTAATCTAGGTTCTGAAGAAGAAATTTCAATTCGTGAACTTGCAGACATGATTTCATCCATTATCGGATATAAAGGTCATATTAAATTTGATTCCTCAAAACCTGACGGTATGAAGAAAAAACTTCTTGATTCTTCAAAAGTAAAGAGTTTAGGTTGGGTGTGTGAAACATCAATTATAGATGGCATAAAAAAAACATACGAATATTATTTACAAATATCAAAGTAAATTACGGATTTAAGAAAATACGTAAAAATTGACAAAGATCTAAAAAAGTAATTTATAAAAATTAATTTCGATTAAATAATTCACTTAAAAAACACCCTATAAACTTTATGCCAGTGGGAATGCTTTTTGCTTGCGTTTCCCCATATAATCTTTGGCCTTCAATGGTTGGAAATTCAACAATCTTTATCTTTTGTTTCAAGGCTCTCATTGTCATTTGGTATTCTATTGTGTATCCAGATGCATCTAGTTTAAGCTTATCTACAGTTTCTCTAGTAATAGCCCTATAGCCATTAATAGAATCGGTTATATATGGTCCTTTTCTTCTAAAAGCTAAATTCGCAAAAAAATTAAACATATTATTTGCCCACTTTCTCATTTTTATAAACTGATTATCCTCTTCGTTAAATGCACCTTCCATCATTCTTGAAGCAATAACAATACCAGCACCATTTTTTGCATGCTCTGTAAATTTGCCAAAATCTTTTTCATTTTCATTTCCATCAGGTGAATAAAAAATATATAAATCTGCTTGTATATTTTTAAAAGCTAAATTAAAAGCATCTCCCCTGCCATTACCTTTTTGAGAGAAATATTTAATTCCATACTTTTTATAAATATCAATTGTTCCGTCAGTTGAACCACCATCCAGGCCAAAAATCTGTGATATATTATTTTCCTTACAAGAAGAGAGTATATTTGGAATTAGCTCATTAAGACATTTGTATTCATTTTTTGTCAAAATACATAAAGCTACTTGCATACAAATTCCTTTTTATACCATTCGATTGTATTAGATAACCCATCGTCAAATGATATATTTGTTTTAAATTTTAATTCTTTCTCAAGTTTTGTGACATCACACTTTCTTCTTGGTTGGCCAGTTATTCCCTCGCTATCAAAATTCGGCACTAAATCACAACCTTTATGATTATTAACTTGATCACAAATTTTAAATGCTAACTCTTTTATAGATATTTCCTCATTTGCGCCAATATTAATTGCATCAGAACATCCATATCTAGATGTTACTTCAATTAAGCCTCTTGCAAAATCATCTACATAAAGGAACGAACGGCTATGAGTGCCATCACCCCATACATTTAAAACGTTACCTGTGGTTTCAAATGCTTTTTTTATAAGAGATGGAATGACATGAGACATATCAGGAGAAAAATTATCCCTTGGGCCATAAGCATTATAAGGTCTTGCAATTGCTACTTTTAAACCATATTCCTCACTATATTTCTTACCTAAATACTCCTCCATTCTTTTGGACCAACCGTAACCAGAATTTGTAGGCTCTGGCTCTCCTTGAACACCCTCTTCTTCTTTTGTTGGAATGGAACAATGCCTTGGATATACGCATGCAGAGCTAGTTACTAAGAATCTCTCTATATTATTATTTAAAGCTGCAGCATGGATAGTATTCATGAACATTTCCATGTTATCTTTAAAGATTGATGCAGGATGTTTTTTATTATATTCAATTCCAGCAACCGAAGCGGCTAAGTGCATAACTACTTGACTTTGATCAATGCAATTAGATACAAACTCTTTGTCGTTTAAATCTCCAACTAAGATTTTTAAGTCTTTAATATTATTTAAAAATTTCGGGGAAGAACTCCTAGAAATTATTAATGGATTTGCTTTTAATTGCACAAGTTGTTCAACTACATGGCTTCCAATGAAGCCTGAGCCACCTGTTACTAAGACATTTTTATTTTCAAAAAAAGATATTGTATCGCTATGAAAATCACCTTTTTTAACACTTGTAGAATACATGTTTTTATAAATCATTTGGAACTTTGTAATAGTCAAGGTCCGATTTAACCATCAATCTAACAAGCTCTTCAAAAGATGTTTTTCTTTTCCAACCAAGTTTTTTTTCAGCTTTACTTGGGTCGCCAATAAGAAGGTCAACTTCTGTTGGTCTCAGGTATCTTGAATCAAACTCGACATAGTCTTTCCAATTTAAATTCATAACCCCAAAAGCCTTATCTAAAAAATCTCGTACACTCCATGTTTCTCCAGTGGCAATTACATAGTCATCTGGATTTTCCTGTTGAAGAATTAGCCACATAGCCTCTACAAAATCTTTTGCATAACCCCAATCTCTTTTAGCATCAAGATTGCCGAGGTAGAGCTTTTGGTCAATGCCAGCTAATATTCTTGCAAGTCCTCTAGTAATTTTTCTTGTTACAAATGTTTCACCTCTTCTTGGGCTTTCGTGATTAAATAATATTCCGTTTGAAGCATGCATTCCATAAGCTTCCCTATAATTTACAACTTGATGAAAAGCATGAACTTTTGAACATGCATATGGGCTTCTAGGATAAAAGGGAGTGTCTTCATTTTGTGGTATTTCTTTTACTTTACCAAATATTTCTGAACTTGAGGCTTGATAAAATTTTATTGTAGAGTTACCGCCTGTTACATTACGAATAGCTTCAAGCATTCGTAAAGCTCCCATTCCAACAGTTTGCGCAGTATATACTGGCTCATCAAATGATATTCTTACGTGACTTTGTGCACCCAGATTATAAACCTCAGTTGGTTCAATTTCTTCAATGAGTTTAGAAATTCTACTTCCATCGGTTAGATCGCCATAGTGTAATTTCAGTTTTGGATCTGGGTTATGCACATCTTCAAAAATATGCATAATTCTTCCAGTATTAAAAGATGAAGAACGACGAATAATACCATGAACCTCATAACCTTTTTCTAACAATAATTCTGCTAAATAAGAACCATCTTGGCCGGTTATTCCTGTTATTAAGGCTTTTTTCATTTAAAGAATCCATTTATTGTTTTAATTACATGGTTTATTTCAGCCTTTGTCATTCCGGGTGAGCTTCCCCAAAAAATACCCTTATCCATAATTTCATCAGCACCCAATAATTTTCCATGAATTCTATATCGGATATTTTTTATCCCAGGCTGTTTAGTCATGTTTCCACATATGATAGGTCTAGTCTCGATACCATTTTTTTCAAGATGAATTTTTAATTTATTTCTAATTTCTTGACTTTTACATAATACCGGAAAGCCAAACCATGAAGCTTTTGTTCCCTTTGTAATTTCCATGGGAAAAAATAGACTTTTCTTTTTTAAATGTGAAAATGCTTCATTCCATTTTTTCCCAATCATATGTCTGCTTTCATTATATTTTTTTAATTTTTTTAATTGTACCAATCCTATGGCTGCATTCATATCTGTTGATCTTAAGTTATATCCGACGTTTATAAATAAGAATCTCGGATCAATCTCAGGAAATTTTTTCTCATAGATACTTGCATCATCCATATCTCTTGTCCAACCATGCGAACGAAGAGATTTAATCTTGTTAGCCAAATAATCATCATTCGTGACTATCATTCCACCTTCTACAGTAGTGATATGATGAGAAAAATAAAAACTAAAGGTTCCAATGTCCCCAAAGGTGCCAAGATATTTTTTATTTTTTTTAACTCCAAGCGACTCGCATGTATCCTCGATCAACCAGAGATTTTTCTTTTTGCATAATTCCTTAACTTCCTCTATATATCCAGCATTTCCTAGTACATGAACTATACAGATTGCTTTAGTTTTTTTTGTAATGGCTTTTTTTATTTCAGAAACTTTCATTTGTAATGTGCTTGGTTCACTATCAACAAAAACAGATGTTGCCCCAGTCTGAGCTATTGGCCAGATAGTAGTTGACCATGTCACTGCAGGAACGATAATCTCGTCACCCTTTTTAATAAAAACCTTTTTATGCTTTGTATGTCTATATTTATCATTATCTTGAATAGCTGAGAAAGCTAATAAATTAGCTGAAGATCCTGAATTAACATAAATAGCATGTTTAACACCAAGATATTTTGCAAATGTTGTTTCAAATTTTTTCGTTACTTTACCCATTGTCATATAGCCTGAATCAAAAACTTTGTTTAAAGCATCTTTTTCAGCTTTTCCGACGGTATTTTTATTTAAAGGTATAATCATTATGTTGCCCTATTTGTTGATATTTGCTCTGATCCTTTTATATGAGCTACTAGGTTCTTTAATTAATATAAACGTTATTGCGCCTATTAAGCATACAAAATTGAATAATACTCTAATAGTAACGAAAAAAATACTCCCGAACGCTATTTCACTCTCATCGTAAATAAACTTAGACAAGTAATTAAAGGTACTCTCGCCGATACCAATGCCTCCTGGCGTCACAGGTAAAACATTTGAAACCATACTTACGCCTCCAATGAATGTAGCTTCAATATAGGAGAAAATATTTATATTCATTGAAATTACAATTAAATAAAAGCATGATAGCAAAAAAAGGTTGCTAAAAATTGATATAACCCAGCATTTAAAAATTAGATTTTTCCTATTACTATAGATTTTCATGCTCTGAAAGAACTTTATTAATAATAAATTAGTTTTTGACTGATTTTTATTTCGCATAATTTCAATTAATTTATTTGATAAATTAATCAAAATAAATGTAAGCGGCACCGAAAAGATCATAAATAATACAATTATAATAAAAATTTCATTAAGATCATTATTTATATATATTTTTCCAAAAATAATAAATCCCAAAATTGAAATTAAAAAAAGCATAGAATGCAATCCAATCAGTCTATCGACAAAAATAGAAAAAATTGCTAGAGATCTTTGCTTCTTCTCAACATGCTTAAAAAGATAATATCCTTTTGTTAAATCTCCACCAGCACTACCTGGCATGAAAATATTAAAAAAAAGGCCAGTATAGTATAATAAAAATGTATCTTTATAAGATATATTGTATGACTCAGATTTTAGAAGAAGCCACCAGCGAAAACTTGCTAAAGGAATTGTAAGAATCATAAAAATAATAGCGTAAAGAATAAAGCTAATATTACTCGATACGTTACTTATTTCACTAAAATTTACGACATTAAAATCTACTAAAAAAAAGATAATAATACATGTTGCAAAAATTTTTACTAATGTTTTCAAAAATCTTATGTCTTTTAATATATTCATGTATTTAAATTTTTTTATTTCTAAAAACACATCCGCTAAACTCATTATTGATATCGAAGCACTCGATTTTTTCCCATCCCAAAGATGCTAACTCATCTTTGGAATAATGATATTGAAGAAGAAATAAATACTTATGATTATTGCTCGGTGGTCGTTTGACAATGCCAGTCTCCAATAATCCAAATTTTTGTATTTTATGTAAAAGAGCTTGTTGATTTTTAGAATCTTCCATTTTACCAAGTGGATTTATCAAAAATAACGAATCATATTGGCTAATAAAATCAAAATTATTTTTGTCATAACTTCTTGTGTATGGAAACGATGTTGAAAAAGTTTTCTGCATGGCAAGCAAAGATAATTGAAATGGATCTACAGGAATAGATAACTCACTTATAGTTGTAGCAATATTTTTCAAATTATGTTTTGTTGCTATTTTCTCTAAATTTTCAATTACGACAAAATGCGGGTTTGGTTCAATATTTACAGGATACGGATACAAGGTACCAAGTACATATGTTACAAATTGGGTCCTGGTTGCATCCAGAAAATGTGATACTCTTTGACCTGAATTTATAATTTCGCTAGTAGCAAATAATTGTGCACTTAATAGAAATATTAGTACTAAGTTCTTTAAATATGGTAAACCTTTATTGGAAATCAAAGGAATAAAAATTAATGTAAAGAACGCAACTACTGCCATTGAAATTTTTCTATCGGTAGTTGATTGTATAGTAAAAAGAAACAGGGCTATCGGAATTAATATCGAAGGTATTAAAATAACGTACGATTCAATCATTTTTTCTTTAAGATCTCTTGAAAGGTAGCCTGGAAAAAATGATCTACTTTTAATGAGATTCATGACTATAGTAAAAATTGAAACAAAAATTATTAGTCCTATTGAAAGAGGCCCCGTAGTTTCTAAAATACCCATTATTTTTCCAAAATACTCCCTATTTACTTCATAATGTGAAACAATGTCTCCAAAGGATGTTCTGTAAATCCACTCGTATAAATTAGAAAAGTAAGGAAACCACCATAGAAAAAACATCGCAGATGAAATAATAAATACTTTTTTTAGATGATTATCATTAAAAATTAATTCATCTTTTTTCAAAAAAAAATCTAAAAAAATTATAAAAATCGTTATTGAAAAAAATATCAATGAAGAAATCAAATATATTTCATAAGAGCTATCTGGATCTATATTTACTATTTTTTTACTACTAACTAATCTTGAAAGAAATAATATGGATATGGTTATTAAAGGAATTTTTATAACTCTTAAAAAATAATATACGTTAATTTTATTTTTTTGTATTGAGTAAAATAAAAAAATCAAAAAAGGTATAACAATAGTAAAAATTGCTTCTACAGGTCTGGTAGCTAATGCTAAAAATAAAAATATAGAAAATAGGATAGAGTATTTTTTTTCAGTAAAAAAATTTGATCTCAGTAAAAAATAAATTGATCCAAGAGAGAATGGTATAAGAGCTATTTCTGCAAATAATGGTATTTCAATACCTCCAAATTGCACATGCTGGGTCATAGCAATAATTGACGCGGATAATGATGAAGTAATTCGGCCAGAGAATAAACGAAAAATCTTATATAAAAAAAATATAGATAATGAAATAAAAGTTGTATGGACAAGCCCAACTGTCCAAATTATATTACCGTCAGTAATTAGAAAGTAAGGCACAACAAATAAATGAAAGATAACAGGCCTCCAGGGTCTATGTGATATTAGCTCCCAAAGAAAAGAAAAAAAATCATTGTGTACAGTTAACTGAGAAACAATGTTACTACTTGCCATTAACCAGCCAATAGCATCAGCTGTTGGTAACCCAAAGTTTGAATAGTGCCATAATAAAGAAGCTATTATAGGTACGGTAAGAATGAAACTGCTTATTATTTTTTGATATATCATTTTCTATAAAACTTATTCTATTTTATTTAAATTGTATATTGTATATGATTTAAAATTTTAATTTTTAAAATTTAAACACCCAAAGTCTCATTAACAAAAAATTACAAATTGGAATTGTAATTCCAGTAATTAAAATTACTACCCAACTAGTAATTTCTAAATTATATCCTATAGTTAAAATTAGATTTGATAAAAAAAAAGTAAGTAATACTTGAATTAGAAATTTTGATACTTCGATATAATTTGCTTTATTTTTTTTCGAAAAGTTATTAGTTTATGGCCGTAAAATGACATAAAGGACGTAATTGTTACAACTATAATATTCGAAAGGTAAAATTGAATTTTCAAAAAATCTATTAAAATTAATAAAAAAATACAATAAGAAAAAGTTATTATTATTCCAACTGATCCGAATCGAAAAATTTCGAAAATATTTTCTTTTTTTATTATATGAGAAATTTTTCCTAACATTAAGTTATTTTTTTGAAAATCCTCTCTTGTTTTTGACATCAATATTATGATTTTCTGCAATTATATAAAGTGGTCTTTGTTTTACTTCATCATAGATCCTTCCAACATATTCTCCTAAGATTCCTATTGCCATTATATTTGCACCGCCAAAAAATAAAATTAAAATTGTAATAGTTGGTATTCCTGCAGGATAATTGACACCCAAGAAAATTTTCATAAGAAGTATGTAAATTACTCCCAATAATGCTACAAAAGAAATAAAAAAACCAATCCATAACATAATAGATAAAGGTACTGATGAAAAACCAATTATTCCGTTTAGACCGATTTTAATAGAACCTGTAAATTTATTATAGTTTCCTGTGCCTAAAGATCTTTCTTCCCTATCATATTCAATGATAGCTTGCTCATATCCTATAAAGCTATTGAGTCCCCTTAAAAAACCATGTCCTTCAGACAAAAATTTCAACTCTTCAATAATTTTCCTGCTGATTATTCGAAAATCACCAGTATTTCTTGGAATGTCTAAATACGAAATTTTATTTATAATTTTGTATCCAATAAAAGCAATCATTTTTTTTATAAACGTTTCACCTTCTCTAGATCTTCTTTGTGCTAAAACAGTGTCATATCCTTCTAAAAATTTTTCATATAGTTTTGGAATTAGGCTTGGCGGGTCCTGTAAGTCAACATCAATGATGACACATGCTTTTCCATTACAGTTTAAGATCCCTGCCATGGTTGCAGATGGTTGGCCGAATCTCCTGCTAAAAATTATAAGTTTAATTTTTTCATTAGACTCAATTTCTTTCTTTATTATTTCTGCGCTATCATCATTTGAAGGATCTAAACAGAATATAATTTCATAATTTTGAAAATCTTTGAGCACATTTTTAACTTTTTCAATAAAAGGTAAAATATTATCTGCTTCATTATAAACCGGAACGACGATTGATAAGTCAATGTTACTCATAGAATCTATATAAATTAAATTATGTAGTGATTACTATATTATAATACAATATATATATGAAAAGTTTAAATAATGTTTTTATAACAGGTGGGGCTGGATTTATTGGAAGCAATCTTGCGGACAGATTAATCTCTTGTGGAAAAAGAGTCACAGTTTATGATAACTTTTCAACTGGCAAGATACGTTTTCTAAATAATATTAGGAATAATGGGAACGTAAATATAATCGAAGGTGATGTTTTAGACCTAGTTCTATTAAAAAAATCGTTAATAAATCATGATATGGTATTTCATTTATCTGCAAATGCTGATGTAAGATTTGGTCTAAATGAAACAAAAAAAGATTTAGAGCAAAATACGATTGCTACCTACAATGTTCTCGAAGCAATGCAATACTCCAATGTTAAAAATATTGCTTTCTCATCAACTGGCTCTATATATGGTGAAGCGAAAATTTTTCCAACTCCTGAAGATGTATCTTTTCCAGTTCAAACTTCTTTGTACGGCGCATCTAAACTTGCATCAGAAGGATTAATCCAATCATATTGTGAAGGCTTTAATTTTCACTCATGGATATTTAGATTTGTTGGTGTTCTTGGAGAAAGATATAACCATGGTCATTTATATGATTTTTACAAAAAACTTAAGAAAAATCCTAAAGAACTTGAAATTCTCGGTGATGGAAAACAAAGAAAATCATATATCTATATTCAGGATTGTATTGATTCTATGTTACATGCAATTGAACATACTAGTAAACATGTCAATATATTCAATCTTGGTTGCGATGAATATATCGAGGTTGATTATTCAGTTAAACTAATTACAAAATATTTAAAATGCAGTCCTAAATGTAATTATACTGGTGGAAACCAAGGATGGGTTGGTGATAATCCATATATATATCTAGACACTTCTAAAATTAGAGATTTAGGCTGGACAGAAAAAGTTACAATAAAAGAAGGCATATTAAAGACAATAAAATGGCTCGACAAAAATCAGTGGGTATATGAATAATTTTGCAAATATTTTAATTATTAATTTAATATGTTTACTAAATAGGAAAGTTTCAAATGAAAATTGGAATCATAGGTTGTGGATTAATTGGCAGTAAAAGAGCTAAGGCTATTGAAAAAGATGATAGTATTGATCTTATCTATGACATAGATAAAGATAAATTAAAAAAATTATCTTCTAGCACAGGAGCAAAGATAGCTTCTAGCGAAGATGAAATATTAAACTCTGAAGTTGACGCAATTTTTATATCAACTACACATAATCTATTAGCAAAACTTTCTCTGCAAGCAATAAAATGCGGTAAGCATGTTCTTGTAGAAAAACCTGGCACTTGCTCGTCGAAAGACTTAAAAAAAATAATTAATGCCGCAAATAAATATAACGTTAAAGTAAAAGTTGGGTTTAATCACAGATTTCATCCCGCGATTTTCCAAGCCCACGAGATGATTATAAAAAAAAATCTTGGAGAGGTTCTTTTCATACGAGGCAGATATGGTCATGGGGGGCGTATTGGTTACGAGAACGAATGGAGATGTGATAAAAAAATTTCAGGAGGTGGGGAACTTCTTGATCAAGGGTCACATTTGATTGATTTATCACTTTGGTTTATGGGAGATCTAAAAACTGACTATAAGAATCTTCCAACATATTTTTGGGATACCAATGTAGAAGATAACTGCTTTTTGTCTCTTAAAAATAAAAAAAATAACGTCGCTTGGCTACATGCATCATGGACAGAATGGAAGAACACGTTTTCATTTGAAATTTATACGAAGAAAGCAAAGTTAATGATTTCTGGTCTTGGAGGTAGTTATGGAAAAGAAAGATTATATTACTATAAAATGCTACCAAAAATGGGCCCTCCTAATGTCACAAAATTTGAGTATGGTCATGAAGATATTTCGTGGAAAAAGGAATTTAAAAATTTTAAAAATTCAATAAAAAGATCTTCAAAATTGTGTGGGGATTTAGTGGACGCATACAAAGTTATAAAATTAGTTGAAAGTATTTATAAAAAGTAATGTATAATTGGAATCTATTTTTAATTGGGTTTTATAAATGATAATTGTCAGAAGTCCATTGAGAATATCTCTTGGAGGAGGAGGTACAGATCTCCCCTCATATTACAAAGATCACGAAGGATTTTTGATATCCGCTGCCATAAATAAATATGTCTATATAACTATTCACGAAACATTCGAAAATGAGATGATCATTAAATACTCTAAATATGAGAAGGTTAAACATTACTCAGAAATTGAACATCCTATTATTAGAGAAGCACTTAATCTTTTAGACTTTTCTAAAATATCATTAGAAATTAGTAGCATGGCAGATATCCCATCAGGAACTGGGCTCGGCTCCTCTGGAAGTTTTACAACAGCACTTTTGATGGCTCTTCACTCTTACAAAAAAAATATAATTGATAAAAACTTAATTGCACAACAGGCATGTGCAATTGAAATTGATAAATTGCAAGAACCAGTTGGTAAACAAGACCAATATATCTCTGCGATCGGAGGTATTACATCTTTTAATTTTTTTAAAAATGGAGAGGTAAAATATAAACCCTTAAATGTATCAAACGATATATTATATAATTTAGAGGATAATTTGATGTTATATTTTACTGGCTTTTCCAGAAAAGCTTCTGATATTCTTAAAGATCAAAATGAGAAAAGTAAAAAAAATAATAAAGATATGCTTGAAAATCTTCATTTCATAAAAGACCTTGGAAAAAGAAGTATGGAAGAAATTGAAAAAGGAAATTTAGAGGAATTTGCATATTTAATGAATGAGCATTGGCTTTACAAACAAAAACGTTCAAAAGGAATGTCAAATAATAAAATAAATGATTGGTATGATTTGGCAATAAAAAGTGGTGCTTTAGGTGGTAAATTAATTGGCGCTGGAGGAGGAGGTTTCTTAATGTTCTATGTAAATGATAAGGAAAAATTTAGAAAATCATTCTCTGAAGCAAACTTAAATGAACTAAGATTTAAATTTGACTTTCAAGGTGTCAGGACAATCTTAAATTAATGCAAAAACTTCCGACAATGTTAATATTAGCTGGTGGTTTTGGAACACGTTTAAAAAGTTTAACGGTAGATACGCCAAAATCGATGGTGGAAATTAACAATAAACCTTTTATATTTTACCAACTCTGTTTACTAAAAAAAAATAATATTAATAACATAGTGATTTGCACTGGCCATTTATCAAGTAAAATAGAAAATTATGTTGGAAACGGGAAAAAATTCAACCTAAATATTAGTTATTCATATGATGGCGAAAGTTTATTGGGTACTGGTGGAGCAGTAAAAAAAGCTGCAAATATGATCAGTGGTCCTTTTTTTGTTCTTTATGGCGATAGTTATCTAGATATATGTTACAAAGATGTATATGATTTTTATATGAAGAATAATGAAAAATCTGTAATGACGGTAATTAAAAATCAAGATAAGTGGGATAAAAGCAATATTGTGTATAAAGATAATCAAATAATTTCTTATAAAAAATCTTTTGTTGAAGATAAAATGGAATTTATTGATTATGGTTTATCAATATTTAAAAAAGATGACCTGAATAATTTCAATGGTATTGATAATTTTGATTTGTCGGAATTGCATAATAAACTTTTGAGTAAAAAACAATTAATAGCATTTGAAGTTTATAAAAGGTTCTATGAGGTTGGATCTTTATCAGGTATTAAAGAATTTTCTATGCATTTAAAAAATTCTGGGATGGCAAAATGAGTAAGTACGTTGATCTTTATATGAAAGAAGTTATAGAAATTTCAAAAGCAATAGATAAAAACAAAATTGATAAAATGATTAATGTCATATCAGAAGTTGCAATTAACAAAGGTAGAATTTTTTTTATAGGTGTTGGGGGTGGTGCTGGTAATGCAGCACACGCTGTAAACGACTTTAGAAAAATTGCAAATATTGAATCATATTCTCCTACAGATAATGTCTCAGAACTTACTGCTAGAATAAATGATGATGGATGGGAGTCATCATACGCAAAATGGTTGCAAGTAAGTAATCTTAATGAAAAAGATGTTTTGTTTATTTTTTCAGTTGGGGGCGGAAATCTGGAAAAAAATATTAGCGCAAATATTGTAGAATCAATAAAACTTGCTCAAAAAAAGAATTCGAAAGTAATTGGTATAGTAGGAAGGGATGGAGGATATACCGCGCAAATCTCAGATGCATGTGTGATTATACCGACTGTAAATTCAAATACCATAACTCCACACACAGAAGCTTTTCAAGCTGTAATATGGCACTTAATAGTCTCACACCCTGATTTAAAGAAAAATGAAATGAAATGGGAAGAAATAAAATAAAAAATAATAAAGCAGTCTTTTTAGACCGTGACGGTGTTATAAATAAGAATATATTTTACGATGATACAAATGAATGGGAGTCTCCAAGAGATATTTTAGATTTTAATATTTATAAAGATGCTATAAACAGTTTAAAAATTTTACAAGAAAATAATTATCAGTTATTTATTGTTACTAATCAGCCAAGCTATGCAAAAGGCAAAACTTCACTAGAAAAACTAAATAAAATAATTGACCACGCCAACAATATCTTTAAAGACAACTCAGTAAAAATTCAAAAAACGTATTGTAGTTTCAAGCATAAAGACAGTATCTATAAAGACTATAAAACTCCCTGTAATTATAGAAAACCGAATATTGGTGCTTTGTTAGATGCGGAAATGAATTTTAATATAGATTTAAAGAAAAGCTGGATGGTTGGAGATAGAGAGACAGATATTCAATGTGGGAAAAAAGCTGGTACTAAAACTATAAAAATTAATTTAAATAATGACTCATACAGCAATGAAGCAGATTTTAATGTCAATGATATAGAAGAGGCATGTGAGATAATTATTTCAAAAAATTAGATTTTCTTGACAGTGAATATTCGGCTAATGTACAGTTCCTTATATGATAAAAATAAAGATCTTCCAAGATGGTGCTGATAAAAATCAAATTATAGAGGCATCGAGAGATCCATTAATAAGCGGTTTTACTACAAATCCATCTCTAATGAAAAAGTCAGGTGTTAAGGATTATGAGTCTTTTGCAAAAGAAGTCATATCTAAAGTAACAGATAAGCCAATTTCTTTCGAAGTTTTTTCGGATGAAATTAATGAAATGGAAAAAGAAGCTAGAGTGATTGCGAGTTGGGGAGGAAATACTTATATAAAAATTCCTATAATGAATTCAGAAGGTATAAGTACCTGCGGTTTAATAAAGAAATTATCAGATGAAAATTTTTCTTTAAATATTACTGCTATATTTACGTTAGAACAGGTTACAGAAATTTTAAAAAATATTAATTTCAATTCGAAAACCATTCTATCAATTTTTGCAGGAAGAATAGCAGATACTGGCATAGACCCTATACCTTTAATGACTGAGGCAAAAAAAATGATTGCAAATAATAAAAATGCAGAACTTCTATGGGCTAGCCCAAGGGAGGTGTTAAATATATTTCAAGCAGAAGAATGTGGCTGTGATATCATCACAGCAACTAATGATATAATAAAAAAATTAGATTTATTTCAAAAGGACCTTAATGAATTTTCAAGAGAAACAGTTGAAATGTTCTATAAAGATGCTATTGAAGCTGGTTATAAAATTATATAATTTGAAATGAATCACAAAGAATTTTCTGAAAGTTTTAAAATATTTGTTGGGATATTTTTTTGCTTACTTTTTGTCTACTTGGGAGCAATTACAGATTTTTACTTATACCATGATGATTATATATCTCAAATTTGGGATAAAAGAGGTTTTGATAGCATAATCTCGGGAGATATCAAAAGACATCCATATGCAGGATGGCATAATATTCTTGGAAGACCTCTTGGACATTCATTTGTAGCAATTTCAAATCACTTTGTGAATTCAATATCAGATGGTTCACTAGTAAGACTTTTCTCAATTATCTTACTGTCTATATTTTCTTTCTTTACCTATAAATTATTTCTAAAAAATTATTATAATAAGTTTTTTTCATTTTTTTTTATAATAAGCTTTTCTGCTTTACCAATTTTCTGGATAACGGTTTATCAGGTTACAGGAATGTATATTATTATTTCCTGTCTTTACGTTATTCTATTTATGCACCTATTTGATAATTACTTAAACAAAAAAGAATTATTTTCAAAAAAATACAAAAGCTATATTTATTATATTTTTACTTTATTTTCATTCTGGCTATTTTATGTTGGTTCGAGAGGCGACGGAACAAAATTACCTGAGATATTATTAGCAACTATTTTAATGATTTTTTTTCTATTTTTGTTTGCTAAATTCCTTTCAAAAAAAAAAATTATCGATGAAAATCCTGAAAATTTAATTATTGTAATTTCACCTTTAGTTTTTGCATATCATATTTATGCAGGTGCAGCTCTTTTTTCATTCTTTTATTTGATATTATATATTTTTTCAGAAAAGAATTTTGGCAAAGATCATGGTATTTCAAAGGGTATTCGAATTTTATCAATTCTTTTAATCCCATTAATTACATATTTTTTGGCTATTAAATTTTTTAATCCCTGGACTGCTTTAGCTGAGGGGAGGCAGCCTTTAATCGATTTTAATATAATTTCAAAATTAGAGTACTACTTCAAAACTGTGTACCCTGCAATATTTGAGGTTTGGTTTTCTGAGCCACATATTGTTGAAGGCTATAAAAGTGTTTTATTTAATGAAAAATATATTAGTTTTGTATCATATTCAATATCAATATTAGTATTTCTTTATTTTGCAGTCAGCTTAATAAAAATACAAGCTAAGAAAGCCTATATTGTATACGTATTTACTATCATATTATTATGTTTGGGAATAACAGTTTCCGCTTCTTTATTTGTGAAAAATAATTATTTTATTCCCTGTAGGACTTTAATTGGTCATGTTGCGATAATTTATTTTCTTACAACTTTGGCTATTTACAAAGTTTTTCAATTTAATACTTTCTCTGGCTTATTCAATATCAGTAGATTTTATAAAATTATTAGCCTATTTGGATTATTTTTAATTATTTGCACATCCCAATTCACTATAAAAAAATATATTACTTACCCATTAAAAGCAGAGATCTCATACATTCGTGATGCCATAAATAATTCTCAACTAGAGAAAAATATAAATAATGGAGAAAAAATTTTTATTGAAATTATTACTTATAATGAAAGACACTCCTTGAGAAAAGATCAACAATTAGCAAGCCCCTTAGCTTTATCTGCAAAAAATAGTGGGTATTTGGTATATGCTGTAAATTCTTTAGTTTATGAAAAAATAAAGAACAAAAATTTTCTACTTAATCCTTATAATTATCTTAGTTTAACAGAAGTAGTTATCAAGAATAATAAAAATCATAATATTAAAACATCTATTCTTCCTTGGGGTAAAATAATAGAGACCTCAAGCGATATTTTATATGAAAAAAAATTACCAAAAAAATTAATAGCAATATATGGTAATAAAAATTTGAAGTCAAATCTTGAAAAAAGTGAACCACACTATCTAAAGATAGATATGAGACCTCAAAGAGTTCAAATTCAATCAGAATATGATGAATATAGTAAAAAAAAATACTATACTCAAATAAAAAATTATATAGATTCAATCAATGAATAAAAAATCACATATTTATCCATTTATACTATCTGGTGGGTCAGGAAAGAGATTATGGCCATTATCAAGATCTTTATATCCTAAACAATTTGTTAGTATTGAAGATGAATATTCTTTGTTTCAAGAAACTTTATTAAGATTAGAGGATAATATTTATAAAAAAGTTAGTGTGGTTTGTAATCAAGATCACAGATTTATGGTAAGAGATCAAGCTAAAAGTGTAAAAACCTTACTAAGTAGTATTATTTTAGAACCTGTAGGAAGAAATACGGCTGCATCAGCCGTGATCGCAGCATTGAGTGTCAATAAAGAGGACCTAATTCTTCTATTACCGGCTGATCATATAATTAAAAATAATAAAAATTTTAATAATAGTATAAAAAAAGGTGTCGAAGCAGCACAGAAAGGAAATATTGTTTTATTTGGAGTTAAACCTTCTCGTCCTGAAACTAATTATGGATACATATCTATTGATAAAAAAAGTAATGGAAAAAATTATCAGATAATAAAATTCAATGAAAAGCCTAACATTACAGAAGTAAAAAAACTTATAAAATCAAAAAATGTTTTTTGGAATAGTGGAATTTTCTTATTTAAATCTCAAACATTGATTGAACAAGCAAAAAAATATTGTCCGAATATATTATTATACGCAGAGCAATCATTAAAAAATAAAAATATAAATGATAATTTTACTTATTTAAATGAGGATATTTTTAAAAAAATTAAAAATATATCACTTGATTATGCATTAATTCAAAAAACCAATAAACTTGTTATGACTGAGCTGACATCAACATGGAGTGATATGGGTACTTGGGAGAATATTTGGTATAATAATAAAAAAGATAAAAATAACAATCTAATTAAGGGAGATAATTATAATGAAGAATGTACAAATAGCTTGATAATAAGCGATAAGCAATTTACATTAACATCTGGATTAAAAGATTTTATTGTTGTTTCTATTTCAAATGCTCTTCTAGTAATTCCAAAATATAAGCTTGGTAACCTTTCAAAAATAATCGATAAATTATCAAAAAAAGAAAACGAAATCACTAAAAATTCTTTAAAGTCCTATAGGCCTTGGGGAACATATGAAGTATTAAAAATTAAGGATAATTATCAAGTGAAGGAAATTATAGTAGATCCAGGAAGTTCAATATCTCTACAAAAGCATAAAAAAAGATCAGAGCATTGGGTAGTAATTGAGGGTAAAGCAACTGTAACTAAAGGTAGAAAAGTTTTTGATTTGGTGAAAGGTGAATCAATAGATATTAGTATAGGAGAAATCCATAGACTTGAAAATAAGACAAAAAAAAATGTTAAAATCATAGAAATTCAAACTGGAACATATCTAGGTGAGGATGATATCATTAGATATAAAGATAAATATAAAAGATAATAAAAATTAGGATATAAAAATGAGTGAAATAATAAAAAATTATTTTGAAGAATCTGCAAATAACTTTATTAAACTTAAAGAAATTTCAAATGAAATTCATAATGTTATGAACATAATTATAAAAGCTCTAAGCGATAATAAAAAAGTTATGTTTTGTGGGAACGGGGGTTCTGCTAGTGACTCACAACACTTGGCTGCCGAACTCATGGGTAGATACAAACTTGATAGAAATCCACTTCCTGCGATCGCATTAACGGTCGATACTTCTCTTATAACTGCTATAGGTAACGATTATGGATACGATAAAGTATTTTCTAGGCAAGTAGAGGGGATTGGAAATGTAAATGATGTACTAATCGCTATTTCTACAAGTGGTAGCAGTAAAAATGTTATAGAGGCTGTAAAGTCTGCAAACAAAATGGAGATTCACACAATTGGATTTACTGGTCAAAACGAGTCTGAATTATCAAATATTTGTGAAGTTTGCTTAAAAGCACCAAGTGATCAAACAAATCATATTCAAGAAATGCATATTGCAATTGGCCAGCTTATATGTGGTTTAGTCGAAGATTATTTCTTTAAAAAAGAAAAATAATAAATTCGATAAAGGATATTTATAACAAAGTATTAATACCTCTCAAGAAAAGATAAATCATAGCCATACTTATTATAGAAAGATTTAAGATTAAATTGTTTTACTACATTGAGAAATAATGTTTTCTCCCAATCTGACCAAGAAGTAAATATATCTTCAGGGGTATCAGTATGTTCTTCATTAGACAAATGTCTTCCGAAACCCTTCATTGAATCACTAAAAACTTCATTCTCATACTCTTGTGAGTAATAAATTTTATTATCAGTTAAATAGTTAAACAGTTTTTTAAAATCAGACGTATCGTTTTTTATTAATTCAAAATTTATTTTTGGGACGTTTAGAGATACTATATCTTGTGCATGAACTAAAGGATAATTAAAAAAATAATAGTTATGAAAGATTATCTTATTATTAATATTCGAGAAATCGACTTTAAAATCATTTTCTATTTTTTTTACAAGAATTTTATTATCATTAATAAAATTTTCTATTATATTTATATAATTACCAATATTTAATTTACAATCAAGTATGGCTGCATTTTTTATTGACTCCATTCTTTTTACTGGATTAGCAATAAGATCAACAACTTTTAAATTTTTATAATAAGAGTTCTTATTTTTTTTTAAACTTTCTATAAATCTTCTACAATCCATGCCATGTACATTTCCATAATACTTACCTTTAAAAAATGATATTTCTTTTAGTTCTTTTAATATAATCGGATATAAATCTTCTATATTATATCTTGGTGGGATATCTATATTTATGTTTAACTTATTAAGATGCTCTTTTATTATTGTTCCTGCCGCATACCTTGAATAGTTAACGTCACTTTTCTTTACTTTTTTTGAGTATTCTTTATCAAGTGAAATAGCTCCATATCTTACAGCATTACTTGTTCTAATGCTGTCTATGTATTTATTTATTAAATCTTGATTATATGGATAACTTAATGAGTTTACAGGATGATCAATACCAACACTACATGTGACCTCTGGATGGAGATTTAGTGAAGAAGCAAGCCATGTTGATCCTGCTTTACCTAAGCATAAAACTAAAAAATTTCCATATTCACTTCCGTTTACCTTTTTAGAGTTATAAATTAAATTTTTGATAGAAAGACTCTTATTCCATTTAAAATCTTGAATAGTTTCAAAAGGGTATTTCGTAAGGCTCTCGTATTCAATTTTTAAATTTTTATAAAAAAATTTTTGTATTTTTTCAAAAAAATAATTTTTCACGATTAAAAAAACCTTAAGTCTATACTACATCTTGACCCTGAATAATTATTACCATATGACGTTCCATGCAAAGTATAGGAGTCATGTATCCAAATATCTCCAACATTCATTTCAGGAGTAAGAATACATTCTTGAGGAAAATCATCAAAAGACAAGAATCTTTTTAAGCTACCTTTACTATCAAAGGAATACTCATAGGGGAAAAAATGTTCACAGAAAGTTGGAATTACCCCTAACGTTGGCGCATATTGATTCCCCACCTTACAAAAGGGTACCCAAAAAGTTAAATAGTGTTTATCTAAAAGTTGGAGCCTCGAATCTTGGTGCAATGCTGAATAACCCGCCTTTTTTTCTGCACCAGAGGAAATCTTTCTTGACATAG
>MDSZ01218382.1_pt1 | contig 20096 bp, 10 predicted proteins | sample 811201 | NCBI WGS metagenome assembly MDSZ01 (sample SAMN05326647, study PRJNA326480) | marine metagenome | isolation source: seawater | place: Indian Ocean: North | collected 2010 | reverse complement strand
TTATTTACTCAAGATATTACCGTTGGTGAATGGAACACTGGTAAAACTGTATTTGAAAATAATAATATAGTTTCATATAAAGCTGATTTTACACCATTCATTAAATGGTACACAGGTCAATCAGATGGTATTTCACCATATACCGAGCCAGATATTAAATTTCCACCACTTGGAGTCTATCCTTTTAACTTTGCAGATATTACTTATGAAATTGAAAATATTGATCAATTAAGATTATTTGAATATTGTATTGGAGAAACTGGTTCTGATGAACTATCTTATATTATTATAAAGAATGAAACTGATAGAAATCTTTATTTGTATGACTTAGAAGTTTATTCATCTAGTATGTTGGATCAAAATAATAAACTGACTTTAAATAATGTTTTTATACCAAAACGTGGTTATCTTGTAATGATTAGTGGAGTTGGTATATTTACATTTAATTACCAATTTAATTTTAATAGTAGTGTTTTTGATGGACCAGTTGTCTTCTCTATGAATACTCAAATTAAAGAAACTATCAATGTAGATTTAACTTTAAATGGTGTTATTTCACCCACAACATATGAATATGATTATATTAATTCACCTATTTACAAAGGTTTAGGTGTTAGATATAACTCATCAAAATTAATTGATAGTATTAATACTCCTATAAAATTTTTAGATATTAACGATAATGAAATTGTTACAAATAAAAGTGGTTCAAACTTAGATGTTGTAAAAATATCATTAGGTTTGTTAGAACATTTCGTTCCTTCATCCAGTGATGTTTTAAAATCAGTAACTAACACATATCTTAACCTACCTGAACAAACTAAACAAACTTATGGTAATATAAATAAATGGGATACTAGATATGTAACTGATTTAAAAGATATTTTCTTTAATGCTACTAATTTTAATGAAGATATATCTTCTTGGAATGTCACATTTGTTACAGATATGGAATCCGCTTTTAGAAATGCATCCTCTTTTAATCAGTCTATAGACTCTTGGAATGTAAGTAATGTTACATCTATGAAAAATACATTTAGAGATACAACTGCATTTAATAATAGTATTAATAATTGGTTAGTGAATAATGTTACTGATATGCAATCCATGTTTAATAATTCTATTTATAATAAACCTCTAGATAATTGGAATACTAGCCAAGTTAAAACTACTGAAGCTATGTTTTGGAATTCATCATTTAATCAAGATATTAGCTCATGGAATTTAAGCACTGTTACAAATATTTCAGGTATGTTTGCTTATTCCCAATTTAATTTACCTTTATCTTCTTTAAATTTAAATAATAATGTTAAGAATCTATCGAGATTATTTGCTTATTCCAAATATAACCATCCTTTAAGTACATGGAATGTTTCTAATGTTACTGATATGAGTTTTATGTTCTATCAAAATAAAGATTTTAATCAAGATCTGAATTTATGGAATGTCACTAATGTTAATAACATGACATCTATGTTTAGTAATGCAGAATCTTTTAATCAAACTCTTTTTGACTGGGATGTATCTAATGTTACTAATTTTCAATCTATGTTCAAATATGCTAATAAAACCGGAAGAAATAACACTTTTGTTAATGATTATTCTGATAATTTTAGAATTTGGAATATTGATGTCTCTAATGAATTCTTATATGATATGTTTTACAATTCATCCAATTATCAACAAATTACAAAAGAATTTTTTAGAAGTCCTGTATTTGTTACAAAACCTTTACTTGTTTCGTATTTAGATGATTATTTTAATGATAAAGCATCTTCTATTAACTATTTTAGAGGTCTCGATATTGGTTCTTGGTCGATTGACAAAGTTACTGATCTTTCTGAACTTTTCAAAGATAAAACTAATTTTAACGAAGATATTTCCAATTGGAATACAAGTTCGGTTACTACTTTTAAATCTATGTTTGAAAATGCTTCATCATTTAATCAAAATTTAGGTAATTGGCAGTTTGGTAAATATTATAATAATTATACAATTACTGATTATATGTTTAAAAATGCTACCAATTTTAATGGTTCTATTCCTAATATGAAATATGTTTCTAGTGCTGAATATATGTTCCAAAATGCTGAAAACTTTAATAAGCATATCGAATTTAGTTAATCATTTTTTAAATTTATATAAAATATGATTAATGACTTATACAAATTATATAGCTAATTTATATAATATATAGCAATGTCTGATACTATTGCAGATAATTTTACAAATGATACTTTTTTAGATAAAATTAAAGTTTCCCATCTAGGAAATGACTCTCGTTCTGATATCTACCTGATTAATGATGGACTTGCAGCATCGGGAAGATTACGACGTTTTACTTTTTTCAATAGTGATATTTCAAATAATATTATTTTTGACAATTCCTATAATGGCTTAGAGTATGAAGGTAAGTTTGCTTCTTTTTTATGTGTTGATAAATCTAATCAACCTATGTTTTCAATAAGTACTCGTTTGAGTAATAATCAATGGTATAGCAGTGAAGTTACTGACGGATTAGCAGAACCTAAAAGAATTTTTATTTGGTTTGATGATGAACTAGAACCAGTAGTAACCAATTATAATACAACATTTTATGGTTATTTTGATTATACAACAATTTCATATTCATTACCACCATTAGTACCAGGTCAATATGCCTGGTATTTTATAGATTATTCAAACGAATATGATTGGATACTATATATCTCTGAACAAGAAATAACATTTTTAAATCCTGAACCTGAACCTGAACCTGAAGTTGAACCCCCTGTTGGTTTGGATTTAAATCTACCTATGAAATTTATTATTACACAAAGCCCAGATGATAATCGGTGGAGTGTAGATAAAATAAATATAACTGTAAATGGTATTAAAACATCACATGATATAAATTTGTTAGGTTCAACAACAATAACACTCGATAACGCTAATTTAATTAATAATAGTTATAATACAATTAGATTTGCAAACAAAAGTCTTTTGTTAGGGGGTACTCCTCAAAATACAAATACTTGGGATGTATTCGGAATTAAGGTTGAAGATGGTTTAAATAGAAACATTCAAATTCTTAATTTAAGAGAAGCACCATATTTAGGAAACCGCAGCAGACCAGTATCATATTTAATTGATGGTGACGATTCTACATTCTGGGCATATACTTGGGCTTTCAATGGTAATGACTTAGACGGAACAAATGCTGATGGAACTACATTTACGGCTGAATCAAAAGAAGATCATCAATGGGCTGAATTTGAAATCTTAATAGGAACCTTAGCACCTGTCCCTAGAAGATCTACATTCCTTGAATATAATATTAGATTGATTAATGTAAATTTGACTGATTTAACAACTACTGATATTAGTCAATATAAAGATTCTTTAAGAGATTGGTTTATTAATAATTCAGATTTTAAAGAAATAATAGATGAAATCGAAATTGACTTACTGGAAGGTTCTATTATCGTTAAAACTACTATTACTCTATTTGGCGTTATAAATGAAAATACTGATAATATTAGTGTAATTACAAGCATAGCTAGTAAAACTGCTATTAAAGATAATGCTCTAAGTATAATAAAAAACCAAATCAGTGATTCTATTGAAATCGATCCTAGTTATTCTGATGATTTTATTATTACCACTAATGAGTTAGATTTTGAACCTGAACCTGAGCCTGAGGCCGAACCCGAACCTGAACCTGAGCCTGAGCCCGAACCCGAACCTGAACCTGAAGCCGAACCTGAGGCCGAACCCGAACCTGAACCTGAACCTGAACCTGAACCTATTATTAAAAACTATAAAGGAATATTTAGTAACGCTTATTCTTTTAATCAAGATGTTTCTAATATGGATGTGATTAATACAGACTCTTTGGACAATATTTTCGAAAATGCAATATCATTTAATCAAGACTTAAGTGATTGGGATACTTCAAATATTACATCTATGAACTCAACTTTTAAAAATGCTATGAATTTTAATAATGATATCTCTACTTGGGAAGTCGATAATGTCACTAATATGAATAGTTTGTTTCAAGGGGCTAGTACTTTTAATAATGATATTGGTGACTGGGATGTTGATAATGTAACTGATTTTTCTAATATGTTCTCTAATAACTCATTATTTAATCAAAATATTACTAGATGGAATATTTCACAAAATGCCAATTTAGATAATATGTTTGAAAATGCTTTTACTTTCAATAATGAAAACCCGGATTTTATAGATGAAAATGGAACACCTAATTATAATGATTTTAATCAACCTGAACCCGAACCTGAACCCGAACCTGAACCTGAACCTGAATCTGAACCTGAACCTGAACCTGAGCCAGAACCTCAGCCAGAACCTGAGCCAGAACCAGAACCAGATTTAACTATCGATGATTTACTAATTTATCAAGATCGATTATCAGAATACAATAATACTCTATCTAATTTAAATTCTATTCAATTATCTAGACAGAATAATATTATCTCCACTAATTATTTTAATTCAGAGATATCATCTCTTAATATTCAAAATTCAAATAACGATAATGATATTACGGATTTAAATAATGAGTACTATTCTTTAATTTATAAAAAATATCAATACACTAATGAAATTAATTCATTAACTGTTCTTTATCAAAATAATCCAAACAATGAAGATCTCAATTTACTAGAAGAGAAAAAATTACAACTTTTAGAAATTAATAATTTATTAAAACCTTATGATATTAGTTTAAATCAATATTCTATTGTAAAAAATAATATTCAAGACCAAATTAATTCAAATGAATATGCAATTTATAATAACAATGATTTACTTTCCGTTATTGACATCTCTATTAATAATATAAATACTCTTTTAGAGAACACGAAAGAATCATTTCCTAATAAATTAACTCTTTCTTTGCCTACATCTAATGATTTTGATTTTAGAAAACAGGAAAATACACAAATTTTTGATCATATTGGCATTAATTATGCAACATACAATAATGATATCTCCTCCAATCCATTAGACGGAGCTGTCTTCCTTGGTGGAACTGTGGAAGACAAACCTTACTTAATTGAAAATGGTTTGATCGGATATTTTGATGGTGATTCTTTAGATATAATAGATATAGATACTGGTGATGGTATATGGAAAAATAAAGTTGTTGGTGGTGAAGATATGACTTTTACTAGAGGAGAAATTTTATTTAACGATTCTAATATTGTCGATAACGTCACTTATTCTATTGGAAATAATTTTAAATTATTAAATGGTACATGGGGGAGTACGGTAAGTTATAGACCATCTTATTTTGAAAATGATGGAAATAAAGAATTTACATTCATTCATTTAACTCGTTATAGTGATTCTGCTAGGGGTAGATTTATTTGGAGATTCGATGAAGGTACAGGTTCCAGAGGATATTACGTATCAGGACATCCAAGGGGAATTGGAGGTTATAACCAAGGTGACCTCTCCAATTCCGCTCAAAATAGACCGTTAGAGATAGCCGGTGAAGACCCATTACAGTGGTTATTAAGTGTTGATCAAAATGAATCTCTTGGTGGAAATATTAGAGGTACAATTATAGATGAAACTTTATTACATGAATCACAGAATAATACTGGTATTAGAAAAGGTTCTACTAACCCTATGCCTCTTTTACGTGGGTTTGATATTAATATTGGAGTAAATGGTAATGATAACACATACTTTCAAACTGCTTTTGTTTTACTTTATAATAGACATTTAACTGAAGATGAATGTATAGTAATAGAAAAATATTTCAAGAATATGTATTTTGATCCGAATTATGTTCCACCTGAAACTGAAAGCGAACCGGAACCTGAACCTGAAATAGAAACACCAATACAAACTGTTGAAAAACCATTCTCCTATGTAAAAAAAATAAAGGTTACCCCACTTTCATCCAACGGCATTAATGTTGCTTCAACTTGGGGAATAGGTGGAATTGATATTTTATTAGACTTGTCCAATAATGAATTTTATAATTATAGAAGTGATTCTTCTAGATATGATGGTAAAATTAGTAAATTTTCTGATATACCTAACCAAGACGTTAATAAATATTTTGTTCCTTGGGCAAATGGTATTGCTATAAAAGGTAAATTGTCAGACAATTCTACATCATTGTTTGTTGATGCTGAAAAATTGATTAGTCCTAATTCTTTTAAATTACAATCGCCAGAATTTGATATCAGTCTTAATTCTAATGTCGATATTAATAATATTACATATGTTAATACAATTAATGAAGCAACTACTGGTATTATTAGTAGTAGTTTTGCCCCTCTTAACGGTTCTAATTATGTTAAAACTATCAATTTTAATAATGATGATTATACTAAGAGTTTTAAAAAAATAAAATTTATTAAGTACCTTACAGCAGATGATGATCCTAATTCTCGCTATTGGAATGTGCATGAATTACAAGTATGGGTAAATGGTGTAAATGTTGCAGTCAATGGTACTCCAACTTCAAGTTCTATTTTTAATAATGATAATAAATATTCTCCTCAAAAATTAATAAATGGACAAATTGATTACTATAATAGTAATTTCGCTGAATATCATAGTGGAAATGTTTCATCAGAAGAATGGTTTCAATTGGATCTAGAATCAATCGTATCTATAGCAAATATTGAAGCTATAGTTCTTTTTAACCGTAGAGCTGTCACGCAGGATCAAAATGAAATTTTCTTAAACATCATGCAAAATAGATTCCGAAAATTTTATGTACAATTTTTGGATGAAAATGATAACATAGTTATTCAATATGATCCTTTACCTGTATTTAGTACAGCAACAAGTTTTAATCTTGATTATAATATTCTTAAGATAGAACCTTCAAGTAGAGTTATTTCTGATATAACACAATATAATAGTAGTGTATTTAATCTCTCTAGAAGTGATAACTTTTTAGATTTAGAATTCGTAGAAGAAGTACCTTTTAGTGAAATTATTTTACATCCTATTAATTCAAATCTATCTTCTTCTCAAAAAGAAGAATCTTTGCGTATTAAATTGGAAGCCTATGATAGATACGATAATCTTATCTGTTCTCAAACTTTAGACGGTGATTCTAATTATAATACAGGTGGTATTGATAATGTTGGAGCTAGAGGAATTATTATATCCACTACATCTGGTGATCTCACTAATAAAACAAAATTTTACTTAGAAGATGGTATTTGGAATCAAAATGAATTATGGAAAAATCAATATTTTTCTAATGTTGATGGTACCAATAAATTTAAATTTGTAAAAAACACAGTAAATAATAAATATATTATTAACTATCCAAATAAATACATTACTGAATATCCTTCAAAAGAATTACAATCTAAAGTTTTAAGACCATTAAGAAAAATAGTGATTTCCTCTACTAATCCTAATACTGAATTGAATAATTTAGGACATATTGATCTAATTGATATTAATGGTAACCATATCAATCCTAATAATTTCTCTGATTTAGTAATTGATGGTTTTAATGTTACTCATTCTTCAAATGATTATTTTGATTCAAATCCAAATGAGGGTCATCCTTTCAATTTAATTATAAAAAATAAAAATGATCAAAGAAAACTAGGTAGCGATAAACTTGGTTCAGAATTATTAACTAACAATACTTATTTTAACTCAATATGGAAAAAAGATGTTTCCGTAACAATAACCTTACCTATTTCTACAATTATTTCTAATATTGTATATACGCCTGATTTTAGTAATACATCTGATAAAAATTATAACTTAAAATTTGATTTTTATACCGATACTCTTGATAATAACACTTATTTTGACAATACAATATTTAATTCAATGCAATATTTTTTCAAACAATCAAGTACTACAAGTGACAATTCTAACGAATTCAATTTTAGCGATTATGATAATATTTATAGACAATTTTGGTTTTGCCCTAATGATGAGATTACTAGTTTAGATAATATTTTCGATACTTCGTTTTTATTACAACCTACTAATAATCCAACTATAAAAAAAGTCACTCTTCCTACTAATATTTATTCTAATGATAAAAAGATTTCTTTTCAAGATGTTGATTTTACAGATCCAATTGATCCTAATAGAAACATTAATAATACTTTAGAATACAATTATGTATTTGAAACAGACCTAGACATTGAGGTTTCTATAGGAAAAATTACAATTAGTAAGCGCCCTGGTAATAATAATTTTGATAACTTCTTAATTGATAAAATAAATGCTTCTAGACAAACTGATTATTCAGGAGAAATTACTGATACTCATATCAGTCGCGAATTATTTACAAACTGGATTGTTGTTATATCTACTTTTTCTTCTTCTTTAGATAGCACTCTTACAAATCATATTTTTAAAATTAATAGAATAAAAGAAGATAATGAAACTGAACACCAACTTATCTCTTTGGATTATAAAACTGAATCAACTAGTGCTAGTTTTACAGATATAACTTCTTCTACTCACAATGTTAAATTCTATATTTATTCTAATTCAATTTTGAATAAAATTCCAAATTCCACATTATCTATTGATCAAAATAATCATTTATTTTCTTTGATTGATTCTTATGCTTTTAATAAAAACATTATTGAACTCAATTATGGAAAAATCAATACTTGGAATTTAGAAAATATAACTAATATTGATTACTTATTCTCTAAGAGTTTCTCTGATACTGAAACTCCTAATTCTACTAGCAATACCCCATCCAATCATGATAATAATATTTTTTATTTTTTCAATGAAGATATTTCTAATTGGAATGTTTCAAACGTATCAACCATGATAGGTACTTTCTCTAATTGTACTAATTTTAATTCTCCATTAAATACTTGGGATGTTACCAATGTTACAAATATGAGTCAAATGTTCTTCTCTTCTTCTTACTATAGCGGGATTAGATACAAAACTAAATTTAACCAAAAAATATCTAATTGGAATACCTCAAAATTAGAGAATATTTCTTTTATGTTTGCAAATTCTGAATTTAATCAATACATTGATACTCTTGAAACTACTGATTATAATGGACAAATATTAAAATCTTGGGACGTTTCTAATGTAACCAATCAAAATAATACATTTTTAAATTCATCTTTTAACCAGCCTTTGACTAATTGGGGTGATGAATTCTATATTAATTCTATTTCTAATGTTGTTAAAAAAGAAACTGCTATTTCTGTTTCTTCTACTCCATTCTCTTGGAAAACATTCGTAATTGCTGATATTGATCCAAAAGATAATAATTTTTATCATACACAATATATTATTGAATGGCAGAACGATCCTATTTCAAAGCAATATGGCGGTTACTTTTTAAATTATGATAATACTGAAAATACAAATAGAGACGAAAATTTCTTTATAAATGGTGGTCCTGTTTGGATATGGAATGATGAATCTCAATTTACTAACACATCACAAGTATGGAAACCATATGATTCATCAAATAATATCTCAGTTGATCTTGAATTTAGAAAAAAACATAAAATGATCTTTCAATTTAAAAATGACACTACATATCAACTCACTTATATTTTTAATGATATTTTATACACAACTGATATATCTACAGTATCAATTAGTGGGCAATCTTGGAAATTTTCTGATAAAAATTCTATTCAAATTTGCTATAAAATGTACGATGGAGAAACAAGTCCTCATAGATTTAATTTAAAAACTTCTCTCTCTGATGTTTTATTTAACCTTGGTAATGGATATAATAGTTCTCCTAATTCAAACGTAAATAATTATTTTTTTAATTGGGTAAAGGGTGAAGAAAATGACACAAATGGTAATAAAGTTACATTTGGAAATATATCAGTAGATCACTCACCTTTAAAAATTGGTGATATCTTGCGAGTATCTTTTATGGGAAAAACTTTGGATGAAGATAACTCCGAATCTGCGCTTTATTTTGAAAATCCAGCTTACACCAGTCTTAATACATTAAGTCCGATACCAAAAGAATTTACAGAATATGATTTTTATATTACTTTGTCACAAAACTTTAATCCAATTGCTTGTTATTTTAGAATAAATGCAAATACTTTTCAACTACTTAACTTTAAAATGGAAAAAGTAGAAACAATACCATAATCTTAAACATAATTTCTTGAATATATATATTTTTAAAAGTAATATATATATTATATATAAATGTCCGGTAATTACATTGATTTAGGTTCATTAAATTTTAAAAATGAAAATGGATTTTCTATAGAAACATATTTAAAATTTACATCAGACAATTTTGATACATGTTTTTTTACATTATCCTTTGATAAATATAGATCTAATGATTTAAGTATAATTGGAAAAAGTACCCCTTTCTCTGATACATACGAATCATTTCCCGGTATTGATGTAAGTCATATTGATAAAGATGATTTAATTAATATTATTGAAATTAATGAAAGTGATTTTAAATTTCAAAAAAATATTTGGTATCATTTAATATTAAATGTAGATTCAAGTAGTAATGGAACAATAATAATAAATGGAACTCAAATTAAACAATCAACAATAGGCCAAATTAAAGACGATTCTGTTAGAACAAAATGTTATTTAGGTATTAGTACTGAAGCAGCAGAATTAGATACGACTGTTAAAAATTACCCTCAAATGAATGTCAAATTTTTCAGAATTTATGATAATTCATTATCTAATGAGCAAATTGATTTGATATATACTTTAAAAAATAATAAACTATTATTTAAACCTTATATTGAAGATACTGTTTTCAAATTAAATAATAAGTTTAAAAGCGTAGTCAATCAAGTCAGAGATCCAACATATGCATTCGATTTTAGGTTCTATAATGGTAAAGTTTCTTTTGATTACTTATCTGGATTACCTGTTCATTATAAAAATGTTTATTCGGATTATACTGGTTGTAAATTTAGTGATCTACTTGATACCAGCGTAAATTATCCATCTTCTGATTTAAATCTTCCTGCTTCTTTAACTTTTTCTCCAAACTTGCAGACAACTAATAACTCCTTCTCTATTGAATTATTTACACACTTTTATAGTAATTCAATTACGACAAATTATAGAAATTATATATTTGACCTTACTAATCAAGATCAAAATGGAGCTATCACAAGTAAAATTGAATTTTTTCAATCAAACACTGGAATTGGTGTAGGATTACTTGGATCAGATAATAATTATCAAATTATATTTGATGGATTTAATTATGATATATTTAAAAACAATAATTTAGAGAATAAAATGCTTCATATAGCTTTAGTTTTCTCCAATACTTCTGATAACAACTCTTTACTAAAAATATATGTTACAGATGAAACTTATTGGAATACAAATAAATCTGTAAATAAAATTGTAGAAAAAACAATAGATATTAATTTATCTATTTTAAATGGAACTTATAATAATTCTTTTATTGGGAACAAAAACCCTATCAATCTATCAGCAAGTAATTATACTGGAAATACACAAGGAAAAAAAATGGATTTGAAATATTTTAGAATATATAATAATACAAGTTTAACCGAAAGTGAATTAAATTCTTTATATTTATTCAAAGATGATGATAGAATATATGAAATTAAAAAGGTTTTTACTCCAAATGATGATTTAGAATTTAAATCTGCCTTATTTTTATATTTTGACAGAAGTGAATTCTCTAGCTATCATAGGTTTGGAAAATTGAAAAACTGGGATACCAAAAATGTAACTGATATGTCTTACCTTACTGATTATTTGTCGCTATCAGATGATGCCGTTTCTAAATTTAATACTGAATCCGAAATTGATATTAATACATACTTTCAAAAAAATTATGGTATTGATTTTAATAATGTATTAATTCACAAAAATGAAATTGCCGATTATGTGTCTAATTATTTTAATGAGGATTTAAAAAATTGGAATACCACTAATGTTACTAATATGAAATATATGTTTAGTGGAGCTAAAAATTTTAACTCTGATATTACTAAAAAAATTCATATGCCATATGGAGATTTAGATAATACTTTAATCGAATTTTCTAACGAAGAAGGAACTCATACTGCTTGGGACTTATCATCTGTTCAAGATTTTTCTTATATGTTCAGTGGATGTGAATCATTTAATACTAATATAACTACGTGGCAATTTGATTTGAATGCCGATCTAACTAATATTTTTGAAAATGCAACATTATTTAACAATACTTTTAAAGATCACTATAATTTTAATGTTAGCCCTGATTTTTATTTTTTTAACAAGGTTCCAATTCTAGACATTGATCTATACTCTAATGTCTCCATTCATTATAGTAATGACCAAAATTCGATTGAATATATAGATTCTATTAATTCCTATGGTAAAATACAACATTGGGATACTTCAAAAATTACCAATCTAAATAAATTATTCGAGAAAAAAAATATTAATTTTGACATTACTAATTGGGATGTTTCTAATGTTCAGAACTTTAATGGTTTATTTAAAGATTCTATTAATTTTAATCAAGATATTAGTAATTGGAATGTTTCTAGTTCAACTAGTATGAATAGTATGTTTTTAAATTGTACTGATTTTAACCAAGATATTAGTAATTGGAATGTTGAAAATTGTAAGGATTTTGCTAGTACTTTCAAAAATACATCATTTAATTGTAACTTATCTTCTTGGAATGTCGAAAATGCTGAAAACTTTTCAAGTATGTTTGAAAATACTCCCTTTAATCAACCATTAAATGATTGGCAAATGAATAAAATAAAAGAAATTAGTAAAATGTTTAAAAACTGTACTAAATTTAATCAACCACTTGATAAATGGTATGATAAAATGTCAAACGTTAAAAATTTCCATGGATTATTTTATGGCAATAAAGAGTTTAATCAAGATTTATCATCTTGGATTACACTTTCTGCAACCAGAATGGACGAAATGTTTTATGATTGTCACAAATTTAATAGTGTATTAAATACTTGGGATGTATTTAGTGTGGAGAATTTTTCAAATATGTTTTATAATAATTATTTATTTGATCAAGATATTAGTAATTGGACTACTGGGTTTTTTGCAACTAACTTTAGTGGCATGTTTTATAACTGTCATAAATTTAACAGTCCATTAGGCGACTGGGATGTATCTAAAGTACAAGATTTTTCCAATATGTTTCATAATAATCATTTATTTAATCAAGATATTAGTAATTGGCTAACGCTATCTGCAGTTAATTTAAGAGGAATGTTTTTTGGATGCTCTATATATGATCAACCTATGAGCAATTGGGAATTAAGCAATGCAACAGATATTAGTAGTATGTTTAATGGTGCAAATCTTTTTAATCAGGATCTTTCCTCATGGAACATATCGAATGTCACTAATATAAGTAATATTTTTCAAAATGCATTTGAGTTTAATGGCGATATACAAAATTGGAATGTATCTAACGTTTTACTTATGAATTCAGTATTTCAGAATGCACGTAAATTTAATGGAATTATTACGAATTGGGATGTTGGAAACGTATTACAAATGAATTACATGTTTTACAATGCAAAATTATTTAATCAAAATCTAAATAGTTTTTGGGATTTTACTAATGTAATTAGTTATATTGGTATGTTTCAAAATGCAAGTAGTTTTGATCAAGATATAAAATTTAAAAACATTAATACTAATGCTATATTTTTTATGATGTTTAAAGGTGCAACTAAAATTTTAGAAAACTACAGTAATACTATTGATAATTTAGGAACACCCGATTATGAAGCTATTTTAAATATTGGTATAGATTCTCCTCTTTAATTTAATTAATAAAAAAATTTTTAAACCATATGATTAACCATAATAAAATATGAATTAAATCTTATATATTCATATTTTATATGAAAGAAACAATTATTAAATTTGAAAAAGGGCCTGGTGAAAAAAAATATACCGCTACTGTTAAAAATAAAAAAAATAACAAAACTAGAAAAATACATTTTGGTCACAAGGATTATCCTCAATATAAAGATAGAACACCTCTTAAGCTTTATTCACATAAAAATCATAATACGAGAAAAAGAATGCAAAGATATTATCTTAGACATTCTGGAGTGCGTTTTAGAAAAGACGGAATTAAAAAGGAAATAAAAAAAAATAAAGGCTATTACACACCTAAAATATTAAGTCATATTTATTTATGGTAATTTATGGTAATTTAGGATAAGTTAAAATCTTAATACTATATATAATGAAAAGACCTGTTAGACACTCTGATGGACACTATCACTTAGATAGCAACAAATATAAACTATTAACTGGTTCTAGACAACAAGTTTGGAATAAAACTGCTCATCATACTCCTGGTGGATTAAAAAGAAGCCAACTTATGATGAATAAAAGAGGTAGAATCGTTTCTAAGAAAAAGCATCTTACAGCTAAAAAGGAAAACGGAAAACGTTTTAAATCTAAAGGTTATCAACTTACTCGTAAGAAAACTTTCGGTCCTACAAAATTAAAAAAAAGAAAAACAAGCAAGAAACTATAAATAAGATTATAGTAATTTAATCACTTTTCATCATTTTAAACATGATACCCTTATAATAATATAACCTCGGGTTTATATTATTATTAATTATTTAATGGTAATTTTATAGTTTTTTTTTATAAAATTGAATTTAATTTTAAAGATTAAAAATTTGCAAAAAAATGAAGACTCGCTCACAAACTTTTAAAGAACAATCAAATATAAACACAAAAAACAAACGCCAATCTAAAAAAGTTGTCCGTCTTATTGATGAATACCAAAAATACACAACCGGTAAATATCATGGTTGGAATGATACATATGATCGAAAATACGAAATCGATAATAATGTTTATTCAGATTCAGATAACGAAGACTACTAATCTAACTTTATATAATTATCATCAATTACTCTATCATAAAAATATTCTTTTATTAATCTTTCAAAATATTGTTTTCCGGCAATTAATTTTGTATCTCTATACATATTCGTATAATAATTATAAAAGTCATAAATAGATACATTTTTTTCTCTTTTCCCGTATTTATTGTCTAATTCAACTTTAAAACTGTTATAAGCACAAATTATATCCTCGTTTTTATTCCATAAGTCAGTTTTAATTTGATAAATAAATTTATTTTGGTCAATAGTTATTTCAGGATAAAAATAACTTATTAAATCCAAAGCTTTTTTTTCACTCAAGTTTATATTCGTATTATAATTATCCATACACCATTTTTTAAATAAAATAACAATCTCATTTATTTCAAATTCATTTTCATTCTCTTCATCGACTATATTTATATTATCATCCCAATATTCTAAGAATAATTTTATTACAGGCAAATATTTACTAGATAATCCAATAAATGAATCAATATCTGAATTATAATTTATATTTAATTTTTCAATTATAATTTTCTTAAAATTATTTTGAAATACTATATTCGGTAAATTTTGATAATTTAAAAAATGCCTCCATAAATATTGCATATCTTTCATACTTATTTTTGTTATTTCAGTATCTTTATTTAATACTAAGTTTGACTGAATTTTCTCCGTATCAATAGTAGATTCTATATACTTTAATATAAATTCTTCAATTATGGATTCACTAGTTCGATCTTTTAAATAAAATATATGATCACTTATACTTTCATCTACATTTGTCTCAAATAAAAAATTATCGGAACCATTATATCTATTTGAATAATGACAACTCACACAAATTATATCTACTGTATTTTTCATTAATATTTCCAACCATATATCTTCTTCCACACTTTTCATATTTAATAATCTAGTATTACTAAAATTATGATCATGAAATTTGAATTTAAATGAACTATCACAGGTACATCCTATGAAACCATAACATATACTATTTAATTCTCTAATAAAATCTTTTGACTCTGTATTAACTATATGTATTAAATTGGAATTCTTTTTAAAAATATTATCCCCTACTATTGTTAGAAAGTATTTTACCTCTTCTTTATCATTAAATATTTTTGCCCTAGTAAATAAATGTATTACCTGTTGTATTGTTTGTGATTCAGGAATCGTATCCAATAGATTATTATTTTTTATCCTTTTCATAATATTATTTTTGGTTTTATATTTCCAAGGTTGTAATAATCTCTTTTCTCGAATACTTAATAATATTTTATGTAAAATATCATCCTCTCGATATAAGTTATAAGTATAGGTCTTGTTATCATAATAAAAAAATTTTCCAGTTTGAGGTACATAAAAATATTGATTTTTATTTAAAAAAAATTCTATGAAATAGTCATACTCTGTAGATAGATCTGTTTTTTTCTGTAATGATTCATTATAATTTTTGATTACAACTGGCATTTGATGACATATATATTGTTTTATTCTATTAAATATTTCATCATCATTATAATTCGAAAATATCTTTTTTACTGAATCTATACACTCTTCTATAATTAATTCTTTTGACATAAAATAATTAATTTAAATCTATTTAAATCATTTAAAAATATGTTGATATTACCTTTTTTTTGTTATCTAAATAATCTGACACTTGAGATACCTTGATATATCTAACTAAATTTATATTTGCTTTCATGGTATCTTCTTCATTCAACGCTGCTAACCAATTAAATTTACTTCTTTTTAATATATCTTCTTTTGGTAAATTTATTCCATACATGTCATCTGAAAAATGAATTTCTTTATTATAACTAAAGAGATCTTCAATATCAATAGCTTTATTTGATGTATCCTTTATTCCGATTGTGGTTCCATCAACGATTGCCATATCACCAGTGTTTATGAATTGCATTAAAATATTTGATGTTTTTCCAGTAAAATCATTTTCTTGAGTTATATGCCCTTTATCTAGGTCCATTTTTAATAATCGTATAATTGAATAAATAATTGGACAGTTCTTTCTTGATCCTATCATTTCTATATTTGGAACATAATCTGGTTTTTTCTTTAATTTCATATTACAATACTTGTTTCTTTGTTCAAATACATAAGGCTTTTTTAAAGAATGTAGTTTTTGATAAAGTTCGTTTAAATTTTTCATACACAAAAATGAGTTTGGTACTATTATACCTCCATATAAATATATTAACTCTAGCATCGCTAATTCCCTATATTGTGTTTTCAATGGATCTGGCATATTTGAAATATTTTTACTATATCCTGGGATTAGTTTATTGAATGATTTATCATCAATTAAACATATGTGAAAATGATCACTACACTTGTTTATTATTGATTTTATTGTATAATTTAAATATGGTTGATTTAATTCTTCTGTATTTCTTGATTGGAAACTTTTCCAATTTCTAGAATTTATTTCGTATATTGAATGAATCCATAGTTTTGGCTTGTTATAACCATATAATGGGGAATCATTTAATATATATTTTCTTATTAATTCATGGTCTTCTTCTTCTTTACGATCAACATGTAATTTTTCTTTTATTTGAGTTCCAAAATAACTAGCAATCAATATTAAAGACAAAGTTAAACCATATTTTTGAACAAAATCTGAATTTATCATTATATAGTATAATTTTATATAATATTATTATAATATATTAAATAAATTATACCATATTGAGATTTGTTATAATGTATTTTACTCTCATAAGGAATATTTTTTGATTTGCATATTTGTCTTAAAATATTTGTAAATGAATTATATGTTAATTCCCTATTTAAATAATTATGCTTTGATTCATTGTAATAACTCAGTAATGAATCAAGAAATTCTTCATGAAACTTATAATAAATCATTTTTTTATAGGAATTTATATCAATTTGATAGTAATTATCCGTTTTTAAACTTATTTGATCTAAAAATGAAAAAAAATATTCACTAGGTACTATTTCTTTAAAAATCTTTGAAGGCATTATAATTACTAAATATTTTATATTTTTTACATAATACATAAATTATTTGTTAAAAATGCTAATTCAATTGTATTTTCATGAATAATATGAAATGCTGTTATGTACTTACATATGTATTTTATTATTTTATATTTTACTTCTTCCTCTAATATATCTGTTTGTTTTAAGAATAAAAAAATATTATCTAAAATATCAATTACTGAATATCCTTGGTCGTATATTTCATATAAAATATTTATTGCTTTTTTACATTCATTTTTTTGTACAGCTATAAAGTACGACTCATATTTTGACATTGTTACACTACTACACACCCTTTTACATAATTCTAAATCTATTTTTCCATTATATAAATATAATTTCTCTAAATGATTTATTACTGTTCTAACCGAATTGTTTGATAAACTTACTAAATAGTTAAAACAATCGTCTCTTAATTCTATTTTTTCGTTTTTTACTATATTTTCTATTAATTTCAAAAAATATTCTTTCGATGGTGGTTTTAATTTTATTATATGTAATCTTGATTGCAAACTCTCTATTACTTTTTGATTGTTTGTACATACTGAGATAAAATTTATATTATGACTATACTTGTCAATATAATTTCTAAATACTTGTTGGCTTTGTTCATTTATTGTATCTATATCATCTATCAACACCATTTTTTTCTTACCATAAATTGAGGATTGAGATTGACAAAATGTTTTCATTTCTGAACGATAATATTGTATTCCTTGTTCTTTCAAGTTATTTATAAATAATATGTTACTATTTTCAATTGAATCCTCTTTGTTTAATTCATAATATTCTCTTATTAATGCATGGAGCATTGTTGTTTTCCCTGAATTAGTATCGCCTATCAATAATAAATTTAAACAATCTATTTTTACCAATGTTTTTAAGGTTTTATTTATATCGTCATTTAAAGAAAAGTCATCTATAAAATAAGGTTTGTACTTTTCTATTAGTGTATTTGTTGCTATTGTTGTCATATCATATTCTAATGATTTTTTATTTAAATTATATTAGAATATTAATTTAAAATTTTCTCGATTATATAATTATATTTTATGAAAAATTATTATCAAGTTCTTGGTATTAATTCGGATGCATCTTCTAATGAAATTAAAAAGGCATATCGTAGTTTAACTCTTAAACATCATCCAGATAAAAATAATAATTCACAAGATAGCTTAGATAAAACTCAAGAATTAAATGATGCATATTCTATTCTAGGTGATCCTGAAAAGAGGAAATCATATGATTACAAGTTAAAGTTAGGTATTTCTGACGATGAGGTACATATGGATGAATTTAATGATATTAACAATCTTTTCTCAACTTTATTCAAAAATATTAATGAAAATACTTCACCTTCATTTAATAATTTGTTTCAAGGAATGGCAGGTATGTCAAATATGTCCAATATGTCAAATATTCCGGATATAGGATTCATGGGAATGCCGAATATAAAGATTTTTCATGGTCCTCCTCCCACTAATTTTAATAATTTTTCTCAAAATCCATTTCAAAGTTTTATGCAACCCGATACTATTGAAATCGAACATACAATCTCTTTTTATGATTCATATGTTGGTTGTAAAGCTGCAATTACTTATGATAGATGGATTATAGTGAATACGAGAAAAATTAATGAACAAAAAACATTAAATATTGATATAGAAGCTGGAATTTTTAATAATGAAATTATAATTCTAGAAAAAATTGGAAATATCATCGATAAAGATAATATTGGAAATTTAGAAATTAAAATAATTATAAATAACGATACAAAATTTGAAAGAAAAGAAAATGATATTATTTTTAAAAAAGAACTCACTTTTAAAGAATCATTATGTGGATTTACATTTATATTAGACCATATATCTGGTAAATCATACGCTATTAATAACAATAATGACGAAACCCTTAGCTTAATTTATAACGGGTACCAAAAAGTTATACCAAATTTAGGTTTTAAAAGAAAAAATATTGTTGGTAATCTAATTATTCATTTTTCAGTAAAATATCCTGAAAAACTTAATAAAACTCAAATTGAGAAAATTCGAGAAATTATTTAAAATAATAAAATTTAATAAATATTTATTCAAACCTAAATATTTATTCAGACCTAAACGGGTTATAAAACTAAATAAATAAAAAATAAAATGACACTGAAAATAAATCTCCTTCTTTAAATAG
>MDSZ01223167.1_pt1 | contig 20101 bp, 23 predicted proteins | sample 811201 | NCBI WGS metagenome assembly MDSZ01 (sample SAMN05326647, study PRJNA326480) | marine metagenome | isolation source: seawater | place: Indian Ocean: North | collected 2010 | reverse complement strand
CTGGTAGAGCGACGGTCTCCAAAACCGTAGGTTGGGGGTTCGAGTCCCTCCTGGCCTGACGAATTGACGAAGGTAATGCCATGACAGAAAAAAATATAGAGCCTAATACCGGCAAATCATTCTTGATACTATCTATTGGTGTTCTCATCATAGGTATGTTTCTATTTTATTATTTTAGTGACGTTAGATTATTTTATAGAGTGGTCGGCATGATAACAGTGATAATATTATCTAGTTTTATTGCTTATCAGAGTGATTTTGGTAAATTGGTGTATTCCTATGTTACTGACTCTAAAGTAGAACTTAAAAAAGTCACTTGGCCTACCAAGCAAGAGACAACACAAACCACATTAGGGGTTATTTTTGTCGTTATAGTCGTGGGCATACTCTTGTGGCTTTTTGATATGCTACTTGGGTGGGCCATCGGAACCTTATATGGAGTAGCATAATGGACTGGTACGTATTACAAGCTTTTTCAGGATATGAGAATAAAGTAAAACTTACACTTGAAGACAGAATAAAAAGAAGCGGTTTACAGGATTCATTTGAGGAAATATTGGTACCAACTGAAGAAGTTTTAGAAATTAAAGAAGGAAAAAAGAAAAGATCCGAGAGAAAATATTTTCCTGGCTACGTAATGATCAAAATGGATATGAATGATGAAACCTGGCATCTCGTCAAAAGCGCACCTCAAGTTCTTGGTTTTATAGGAGGTACAAGTGATAAACCTGTTCCGCTCAAAAAAGCTGAGGCAGACAATTTGATGCAATCAATGCAAAATGACGTAGATAAACCAAAGCCTAAAGTTATGTTTGAGCCAGGTGAAGTGGTGAGAATCACTGATGGGCCATTTAATGATTTCAATGGAGTCGTAGAAACAGTTGATTTTGAGAAAAATAAGCTTAAAGTATCAGTTTTGGTTTTCGGTAAGCCGACACCTATAGAGCTATCACTAACACAAGTGGAGAAAGGATAATGGCCGCAAAAGAAATTATGACACAAGTAAAGCTTCAAGTACCCGCTGGCTCAGCCAACCCAGCACCACCAGTAGGTCCAGCATTAGGACAACATGGCTTGAATATCCAAGATTTTTGTAAGCAATTCAATGATAGAACTAAAGATGCTGAGAAAGGTATGGCATTGCCAGTTGTAATAAACGTTTATAAGGACAGATCTTTTGATTTTGTAATAAAATCTGCTCCTGCTGCGGTTCTTCTCAAAAAAGCTGCGGGTATTCAAAAAGGTAGTCCTACACCGCATACGAATAAAGTCGCAAAGGTTAGTAAAGATCAATTAGCTGAAATTGTAAAAGCAAAAGAGGGAGATCTTACAGGAGCGAACTTAGAGAATTCAATCAAGATTATTGCAGGTACAGCAAGAAGCATGGGAATAGAGGTAGAAGAATAATGACCTTAACAAAAAAAGCGAAAATTATACAAGAACAGATAGATACATCTAAAGATTACAATATAGAAGAAGCTATTGAACTTCTTAAAAGTGCACCAAAAGCTAAATTTAATGAGAGTGTTGATCTTAGTGTGAATCTTGGAATCGATGCAACTAAATCAGATCAAGGTGTACGCGGCTCCTCAACATTGCCACATGGAATTGGTAAAACTATGAAAGTCGTTGCTTTTGCAGATGGTGAAGACGAGAAAGCAGCAAAAGATGCTGGTGCAGATGAAGTAGGTTTTGAAGATTTGATTGATAAAGTAAAAAAAGATAAAGACCTGACAGCAGATATTGTTGTTGCTACTCCAGATTGTATGAAGAAAATGGGTCAACTTGGAAGGATTTTAGGGCCCAAAAATTTAATGCCTAATCCAAAGGAGGGCACTGTAACAAAGAACATAGCTGATGCTGTAAGCAAAGCCAAAAAAGGTCAAATAAGATATAAGAATGATAAAGCTGGTATTATCCACGCTGTTATTGGAAAACTTGATTTTGATACAAATAAACTTATAGATAATGCTGCTGCGCTAGTTTCAGATTTAAATAAAGCAAAACCATCATCTGCTAAAGGTAAATATATGAAAAATATTACAATTTCCTCTACTATGGGGCCGGGAATTAGGGTAGACTTATCGTCAGTCGAGAAGAGGAGCTAGAATGCCACTAAATTTAACCCAAAAGCAAGAATTAGTTAAGGAAATGACGGCAGTTCTTAGTGATGCTGAGGTCGTATTGACAGCAGACTATTCTGGACTAACTTCTAATGAATTAAATGAGCTTAGAAAAACGACTCGTGAAGCAGGCGTGTTTATCAAGCTCGTCAAAAACAATATGCTAAAGATGGCTCTTAAAGATAGCCAATTCGCGTCTATGTCAGAGAGTATTAGTGGACCACAGATTGTAGCTGTTGGAAAAGAAGATGCGGGTAAATTTGCAAAATCAATAAAAGAATTTATTGATAAGCACGAAAACCTAAAACCAAAAGCTATTAACTATCTAGGTCAAGACTTAGATATCAGTGAACTAAAAAAACTTGCATCTCTTCCATCCTATGAGGAAGCAATTTCAAAATTATTATCAGTAATGCAAGGACCAATTCAAAAGCTTATGGGTACGATGAAAGCTGTACCAAATAAACTAGTTAGAACTATTGATGCTGTTAAGGCATCTAAGAATTAATTTATCGGGAGAAAATGATGGCAGTTAGTAAAGATGATATATTAGAGAGTATTTCTAATATGACTGTGATGGAGGTCGTTGATCTTATATCACAAATGGAAGAAAAATTCGGAGTTACAGCAGCAGCAGCAGTAGCAGCAGCACCAGCAGCAGCAGGTGATGGCGGTGATGCGGCAGCAGAAAAAACTGAATTTGATGTATCTTTGGCAGATATGGGTGGTAATAAGGTCGCAGTTATTAAAGCTGTCAGAGCTATTACTGGCCTTGGATTAAAAGAAGCAAAAGACAAAGTTGAGTCAGCACCATGCGTTTTAAAAGAGGGTGCTTCTAAAGAGGAAGCAGACGACTTTAAAAAACAATTGGAAGAAGCTGGAGCAACTGTTGAACTTAAATAAACAAACACAACAAAACATTACTCAAATAATTTTTGAGAAATTAAATTTGGTAGAAACCAAAAGGATATTTTGGCTATGACGTATTCCTATACTGAAAAAAAACGTATCCGCAAAAGTTTCGGAAAAACTAGTGATGTTATTGAGGCACCAAACCTAATTGACTTACAGGTTAATTCCTACAACGAATTTTTAGGTATATCGAACGGTAGTCTCGATGTAGAAAAATCAGGACTACACAGGGTATTTCAATCAGTTTTTCCGATATATGACTACTCAAACAACTGTAAATTAGAATACACTAGTTTCAAATTAGACAAGCCCGAGTTTAACGAAGAGGAGTGTCGCATCAGTAGTAAGACATACTCAGTGCCTATAAAAGTTAACTTTAAGCTTTATACAAACATAGACGAGAAAAATTCTGAGAAGGTAGAAATTTTTGAAAACGAGGAGGTCTTTTTGGGCGAACTTCCTATCATGACCAAATATGGCACATTCATAGTCAACGGAACTGAACGCGTTGTTGTGTCCCAGCTTCATAGATCACCTGGAGTATTTTTTGACCATGATAGAGGCAGAACACACTCATCTGGTAAGTTACTTTTCTCGGCACGCGTCATCCCATATAGAGGCTCATGGCTTGACTTTGAGTTTGATCAAAAAGATGTTATTTATGCAAGAATTGATAGACGTAGAAAAATTGCGTCTACTATAATATTAAGGGCGCTTGGCTACTCCACTCAAGATATAATCAGACAATTTTATGATTCAAACAAGATAACTGTCAAAGACGATAAGATTTTTATAGACCAAAACATCGAAGATCTTAAAGGTAGCATTGCTTCTTTTGATATATATCACAACAAAAAACTAATCATAGGTAAAGGCAAACGTATAACGGTCAGACAAATTGATGCTGCAAAAAAAAGCAAAATGAAATCATTTCAAGTGCCTGATGATTTTATCTTGGGTAAACGTGTCGCAAATGATGTAACTATAAAAGTGAAAGGTTCAGAGGTGAAGGTTGATATGATGACCGGAGAGCAGGTTATTGATCCGGAGACTGGCGAACTTATCTGTGAGGCAAATCAAAAAATAGATAAGTCAGTCAAAGAAAAATTACAAAACCTAAAATCTGTACCAATTAACATCTTATTCTGTAATCAGGAAATTGATCTCGATGTTATTGCTCAAATACATGAATATGGAATTTCTAATTTTAGCATACTACATACAAATGACCTTGATAGAGGTACATTTATTTGCAATACACTTGATATCGATCCGACACTAGATCAAAAGACTGCCTTAATTGAGATTTACAGGATGATGAGACCAGGCGAACCTCCTACCGAAGAGGCTGCTAGCCAACTATTTACTAATTTATTCCAGTCAAGTGATAGGTATGATTTATCTGATGTTGGCCGAATGAAATTTAATTCCAGAGTTGGTCGTGAGAGTATGGAGGGAGATACTACTTTATCCAATGAAGATATATTGGATGTACTCAAAACTCTAATAAACATACGGAATGGATCAGATAGCGTTGATGACATTGACCACTTAGGAAACAGGAGAGTTAAATGTGTAGGGGAGATGGTCGAGAATGTATTCAGAGTTGGCTTGGTAAGAGTCGAGAAGGCTGTGAAAGAAAGAATGACAACTATGGAACTAGCTGAAAAACTCCAGCCAAAAGATATTGTTAATTCAAAACCAATAACAGCTACTCTTAAAGAATTCTTTGGGACAAGTCAGCTCTCCCAATTCATGGATCAGAATAATCCCCTTGCAGAAATCACTCATAAACGCAGAATATCAGCGCTTGGCCCTGGAGGTCTAACAAGGGAGAGAGCAGGTTTTGAGGTAAGAGATGTTCATCCTACTCATTATGGTAGAGTTTGCCCTATCGAGACACCAGAGGGTCCAAACATTGGTCTCATAAATTCACTTGCAACATATTCCAGAACAAATTCCTATGGTTTCCTTGAAACTCCTTACAGAGTTGTGACGAAGAATAAAGTCCGAGATGAGATTAAATGGCTATCAGCAATAGAAGAGAGTAAATTTATGATTGCACAGGCCAACACCACTCTCGACTCTAAAGGTAATATTGTTGGAGATTTAATTTCATGTCGCTTCAATAATGAATTCACAATATCATCTCCAGACAAAGTGGAACTAATGGATGTTTCGCCACGACAGGTTGTCTCTGTTGCAGCCGCATTGATACCCTTCCTTGAGCACGATGATGCGAATAGAGCGTTAATGGGCTCCAATATGCAAAGACAAGCTGTCCCGCTTCTCATACCTGACAAGCCACTAGTCGGGACTGGAATGGAAAAAACTGTTGCTGTTGATTCAGGCGCGTCAGTTAAAGTGAGAAGAGATGGTATTATTGATTATGTTGATGCATCCAGAATAATTGTAAATGTTGATGAAAAATATGTTGATGATGATTCAGACACAGGCGTAGATATCTATCCTTTAACAAAATACACTAGAACCAACCAGAACACATGTATAAACCAACGCCCTCTGGTTAAGCCGGGTGATAAAGTAACTGCAGGTGATGCAATTGCAGACGGTCCATCAACCGATCTCGGGGAGCTTGCTTTAGGTCAAAATTTATTAATTGCTTTTATGCCATGGAATGGCTACAACTTTGAGGATTCTATTTTAGTATCAGAGAAAGTTGTTAGAGAGGATAGATTTACTTCAATACATATTGAAGAGTTGGAGTGTGTTGCTAGAGATACAAAATTAGGGTCAGAAGAAATTACTGCAGACATCCCTAATGTAAGTGAAAGTTTGCTAAATAAACTTGACTCCTCTGGAATTGTCTATGTTGGAGCCGAGGTTAAATCAGGCGATATACTTGTTGGAAAAGTTACACCAAAAGGAGAAACTCAACTTACACCAGAAGAAAAATTACTTAGAGCTATTTTTGGCGAAAAAGCATCAGATGTTAAAGACTCTTCATTAAAGGTTCCCTCTGGCATGGATGGAACAGTGATTGATGTGAGAGTTTTCACTAGAGAGGGAATCGATAAGGATAAAAGAGCCATTGAGATAGAGGAAGCTCAAATAGAAGAAGTTAAGAAAAATCTTGTTGATGAGTTAAGAATAAACCAAGAGACTGTTTATTTGAGAGCTAGAAAACTTCTTTTAAATAAAACGCTATCAAAAACTGTTTTAGATCTGAAATCTGGTTCGAAGCTGACTGGCTCATTGATTGACACGGTAGCTAATGATGATCTATTCAAGTTACAAACGAAAGTGGAGAAAGTAAACATCAGCCTTGCGAACCTCGCCAATAGTATTGATGATCTGCAAAATAAATTTAATCAGGATCTTGAGGAAGTAACAAAAAAAATTACTATGCCAGACGATTTAGGTCCGGGGGTACAAAAGAAGATAAAAGTATATTTAGCAGTGAAAAGAACATTGCAGCCTGGAGATAAAATGGCTGGACGACATGGTAATAAGGGCGTTATTTCTCAGATCATTCCAGTTGAGGATATGCCTCATCGTGAAGATGGAACACCAGTAGATATTGTGCTAAATCCTCTAGGAGTGCCATCAAGAATGAACGTTGGACAGGTCTTGGAAACACATCTTGGATGGGCTGCTCATGGCATAGGAGATAAGATAAACCAAATGCTCAAAGAGCAACAAGAAATTAAAAAATTAAAACAGTTTATAACTAAAGTTTATAAAGAATGTCCTGGATTTACAAAATATACTATAGATAAGTTTAGTGATGATGAGATCCTCACATTAGCAAATAATCTTAAGAATGGCATCCCAATGGCCACTCCTGTTTTTGATGGAGCTTCTGAAGATGAAATTAAGAAAATGTTAGAGCTTGCTGAACTACCAACAAGTGGTCAATCGATTTTATATGATGGAAGAACAGGGGAGAAATTTGAGAGACCAGTAACTATCGGATATATGTATATTATAAAATTGAATCATTTGGTTGATGATAAAATGCATGCTAGATCAACAGGCCCATATAGTCTAGTAACCCAGCAGCCTCTCGGAGGCAAAGCACAGTTTGGGGGCCAAAGGTTTGGGGAGATGGAAGTATGGGCACTTCAAGCTTATGGAGCAACAAATGTTCTTCAGGAAGTCCTAACGGTCAAGTCTGATGACATAGCTGGACGAAACAAAGTTTACAAGAACATTGTAGATGGTGATTATACAACCGAAGCACATGTCCCAGAGTCGTTTAATGTATTATTAAAAGAAATCAGATCATTAAGCATTAATATAGATCTGGATTCTGAAAATCAGTCTAACTAGGAAAAATTATGCAAGAAATATTAAACATGTTTAAGAAAAATAGTAATGATAAAAAATTTGATCATATAAAGATATCTCTTGCATCTCCAGATCTAATGAGATCCTGGTCTTATGGTGAGGTCAAAAAACCAGAAACAATAAATTACAGAACATTTAAACCAGAGAGAGATGGGCTGTTCTGTGCGAAGATTTTCGGTCCCGTCAAAGATTACGAATGTTTGTGTGGGAAATATAAGCGTTTGAAACACAGAGGTGTAGTCTGTGAAAAATGTGGAGTTGAAGTCACATTATCTAAAGTGAGAAGAGAGAGAATGGGTCATATCGAATTAGCTGCACCTGTAGCTCATATTTGGTTTCTAAGATCCTTACCATCAAGGATAGGCTTAATGATGGATATGACATTAAGACAAATTGAGAAAGTATTATATTTTGAGGCATTTATAGTAATAGACGGCGGATTAACCCCCTATGAAACAGGCTCTTTGTTAAATGAGGAAATGTACAATCAAGCAATAGAAGAGTATGGCAATGAAATTAAGGTTGGCATGGGAGCAGAGGCAATCAAAGAACTTCTCCAAAGCGTTGACCTAGAAAAGACATACGAAGAATTATCGGAAGAAATCAAAGTTACAAAGTCACAAGCAAAGAACAAGAGAAACATTAAACGACTAAAGCTTATCGAGTCATTTATTAATTCAGGCAATAAACCTGAGTGGATGATTCTTGATGTATTACCAATTCTTCCCCCAGATCTTAGACCACTTGTGCCACTTGAGGGTGGTCGTTTTGCAACGTCTGATTTAAACGATTTATATAGAAGGGTAATTAATAGAAACAATAGGCTTAAGAGACTTCTTGAGCTCAAAGCACCAGACATAATTGTTCGAAATGAGAAGAGGATGTTGCAAGAATCCGTGGATGCATTATTAGACAATGGTCGAAGAGGAAGGGCTATAACAGGTACAAATAAAAGGCCTCTTAAATCTCTTGCAGATATGATCAAGGGTAAGGGAGGAAGATTTAGACAGAATCTCCTTGGCAAGCGAGTAGACTATTCAGGAAGGTCTGTGATTGTGGTTGGTCCTACACTAAGATTACATCAGTGTGGAATACCAAAAAAAATGGCTCTGGAGCTGTTTAAGCCACATATTTTTGGGAAACTGCAGACTAGGGGAATAACAACAACGATAAAATCAGCAAAGAAGGTCGTTGAGAAAGAAGGAGAAGAGGTCTGGGATATTCTTGAAGAGATAATTAAAGAGTATCCTGTTCTATTAAATCGCGCTCCAACATTACACCGTCTTGGAATACAAGCATTCGAGCCAGTTTTGATTGAAGGTAAAGCAATCCAACTGCATCCTCTAGTTTGTGCAGCATTTAATGCGGATTTTGATGGAGATCAAATGGCAGTTCATGTGCCGCTATCTGTAGAGGCTCAAACGGAAGCTCGAGTATTAATGATGGCTACCAATAATATCTTATCGCCATCTAATGGAAGCCCTATCATTGTACCATCGCAAGATATGGTCTTAGGCATTTATTATATGTCCAGAGAAAAGCCTAATTGCAAAGGTGAGGGAATGATCTTTAGCGATATAGAGGAGGTCTCTAAAGCTTATCAGTCAAAACTTCTAGATATGCACGCAAAAATTAAAGTTAGAATGAATATCACAGAATATGATGGAGAAGAGCTTGTTGATAAAACAAAGATTGTTCAAACAACAACTGGCCGAGCTTTAATATCTGAAATACTTCCAAAAAATATTCCGTTTACTTTCATTGACCAGGATTTAAATAAAAAAGCTATTTCAAAGTTATTTGATGTTGCCTACAGACTTGCTGGATTGAAAGAAACAGTTTTATTTGCTGATAAGATTAAAAATATGGGATTTAAGTATTCCACTCTTGCTGGTGTATCCATAGGCGTGGATGACATGGTTATACCTAAAGAGAAAACTAGTATTACCGCTAAAGCAGAAAAAGAAGTTAAGGATATAGAAAAACAATATAATTCTGGATTATTAACAGCTGGCGAAAGATATAACAAAGTTGTTGACATATGGTCTCACACGAATGACCAAGTTTCTCAAGCTATGATGAAACAACTTGGGACCGAGACTACAAAATCATCTGATGGAAAAAAAGTTGAACATAAATCATTTAATTCAATCTATATGATGGCAGATTCTGGAGCGAGAGGCTCCGCAGCGCAAATTAGACAATTATCTGGTATGAGAGGTCTTATGGCAAAACCTGACGGTTCTATTATTGAGACACCAATAACAGCAAATTTCCGAGAAGGATTAGATGTAATGCAATACTTCATATCAACACACGGAGCTCGAAAAGGTCTTGCAGATACTGCGCTCAAAACAGCTAACTCAGGTTATTTAACAAGACGACTTGTCGATGTTTCACAAGATTTAGTTGTAACTGAAGATGATTGTGGAACTAAAAATGGCATCCTAATGAAACCACTTATTGAGGGCGGAGACATAGTTGAGCCATTAAATGAGAGAGTCTTGGGAAGAACACTTTTGCATGACCTTGAGAATCCTAAAACGAGATCTGTAATATTGCCAAAAGATACTTTGCTTGATGAAAGTAATGTATCTCTCTTAGAGCAAAATGCTATTGATGAGGTATGGGTTAGGTCAGTAATTACATGCGACATCAGACATGGCGTTTGTGCTAAATGCTACGGTAGAGATTTAGCGAAAGGCAGACAAGTTAGTATAGGTGAGGCAGTTGGTGTGGTTGCTGCACAATCCATCGGCGAGCCAGGCACTCAATTAACTATGAGAACATTTCATATTGGAGGAGCAGCTTCAAGGGCTGTAGCTGCGAATAGTATCGAAGTGAAAAACTCAGGCACTATTAGATATCATAATTTAAAAACTGTTATCAACAGTCAAAAAGAAATAGTAGCAGTTTCAAGATCCGGAGAATTAGGCATCTTGGATGATAGTGGTAGGGAAAAAGAAAGATATAAAATTCCATATGGCGCGATAATCAAGACTGTAGATGCTGAAAAAGTTGAAAGAGGCGCGAACATAGTCACATGGGATCCGCACTCAACACCAATTATCACAGAAACAGCTGGAATAATTGAGTTTGATTATTTTGAAGATGGGATTAGCGTAGAGAATATTATAGATGAGCTTACAGGTATCACTTCAATCAAAGTTAAAGATACAACCAGCGCATCGTTTGATAAAAATAGGAAACCAATGATCAAGTTAGTCGATGCAAAAGGTGAAGAGTTAACTCTTGCTAATTCAAATCTTCCAGCACATTATCACTTGCCATCTAATTCGACAGTTAATTTAACGTCTGGAAGCAAAGTAGGTATTGGCGATGTAATAGCTAGAACACCTCGAGAAACATCTGGCACAAGAGACATTACAGGTGGTTTGCCAAGAGTTGCGGACTTGTTTGAAGCAAGAGAGCCAAAAGATAAAGCTGAACTTGCAGTAGAAACAGGAGTTGTCTCTTTTGGCAAAGAGACTAAAGGTAAGCGTCGTCTCATAATCACTGATAAAGATGGCAATGAGCATGTGCAAATGCTAAACAAAACTAAACTCCTAAATGTTTTTGAAGGTGCAAGTGTTACTCAAGGTGAGATTATTTCTGATGGCGAACTTGATCCTCACGATATACTGGCATATAGAGGAATAACAGACCTTGCAGAGCATTTAGTTAAGGAAGTTCAAGATGTTTACAGACTCCAAGGTGTGGCGATTAATGATAAGCACATTGAAGTTATATTGAGACAAATGTTGAGAAAAGTAGAAATAGTACTGCCAGGAGATACATCGTTGATGCCAGGTGAACAAATGGAAAAAACTCAGCTTCTTGAATTAATTGATACCCTTAAATCTAAAAACCCTGACGCACAAATTCCTACATACAGTCCAATGTTATTAGGAATCACAAAAGCTTCATTAGTAACTGAGTCATTCATATCTGCAGCATCATTCCAAGAAACAACTCGTGTTCTTACAGATGCCGCTGTAAATGGAAGAAAAGATAAACTTAGAGGTTTAAAGGAAAATGTAGTCGTAGGTAGACTTCTACCATGCGGTACAGGCTTGACCAATCAAAATGAAGAAAATGAGTCTTTTGAGGAAATGCTAGAGAAAGAAATAGCTAGTGAAATAAATATCATTCCCGAAAAGTCGCCAGAAACGACTGCTGAAGATCTATTTAAAGATTAATAATATGTTTTTTTCATTTAATATTAATCATTTCTTGACACACACATGCTGTACCAATAAAATTTCGCATACTTAATAGGAAATATATGGCTACAATTAATCAACTTGTCAGAAAACCAAGGAAGTCCAAGATTACAAAATCTGATGTACCTGCACTTGAGTCTTGTCCACAAAGACGTGGCGTATGTACTCGTGTCTATACAACTACCCCAAAAAAACCCAATTCTGCGCTTAGAAAGGTTGCAAGAGTTAGACTAACTAATGGACAAGAAGTCACATCTTATATAGGAGGGGAAGGCCATAATCTCCAAGAGCACTCTGTTGTTGTTATCAGAGGTGGAAGAGTAAAAGATTTGCCGGGCGTCCGATATCACATTGTCAGAGGAAGTTTGGATACACAGGGTGTTGAAAATAGAAAGCAGGGCAGATCTAAATATGGTACTAAGAGACCTAAGAGTTAAATATGCCAAGAAAAAGAGACATTCCAAAAAAGAAAATTATTCCCGATCCTATTTATAAGAGTGCAAATGTCACACGTCTTACAAACATGATTATGCAAGACGGTAAAAAAAGAACTGCAGAAAAGATTGTTTACGATGCTTTATCTATATCATCGAAAAAAACTAAAGAGGAACCTCTAACTGTCCTCGAGAAAGCACTTCAGAATGTTGGACCTACTGTCGAGGTTAAGTCTAGAAGAGTAGGAGGCTCAAACTACCAAGTGCCCATTGAAGTAAATTCGAAGAGAAAAATTTCACTTGCAATGAAATGGATTATTGAAGCAGCCAGTAAAAGAAATGAGAAATCAATGAAAGAGAAATTAGCATCAGAAATAACTGACGCAATAGACAATAAAGGCTCTGCTGTTAAGAAACGTGAGGACACTCACAAAATGGCTGAGGCTAACAAAGCGTTCGCGCATTATAGGTGGTGACCCATGGCTAGATCTACAGAATTAACTCATTATAGAAACATTGGCATCATGGCACATATTGATGCAGGTAAAACAACCACTACAGAGCGTATCCTATACTACACTGGCGTCTCTCATAAAATAGGAGAGGTTCATGATGGTGCTGCTACTATGGACTGGATGGAACAGGAGCAAGAGAGAGGAATTACAATAACATCTGCTGCTACGACTTGCTTTTGGAGCGGAAGTACTGGTCAATACGATGAACACAGAATAAATATCATTGACACACCTGGTCACGTAGATTTCACCATCGAAGTCGAGAGATCACTTCGAGTTCTAGATGGAGCAGTAGCTGTTTTCTGCGCAGTAGGAGGTGTTGAGCCACAATCTGAGACTGTTTGGAGACAAGCAAATAAATATAGTGTTCCTAGAATGGCATTTGTAAATAAAATGGATAGGGCGGGAGCTGATTTCTTTCGTGTCGTTGATCAGATAAAGACACGCCTAGGCTCGAAACCTGTCCCACTTCAAGTCCCAATTGGTGCTGAGGAAAACTTCAAAGGTGTAGTTAATTTAATTGATATGAAGGCTATTATTTGGGATGAGGAATCTAAAGGTATGAAATTTGATGAGGTTGATATACCTGACGATTTAAAAGCTAAGTCTGATGAATTGCATGAGCAACTAGTTGAAACAGCTGCTGAAGCAAATGAAGAGCTAATGGAAGCCTATTTGAATAACGGCGAACTATCTAGGCAGCAGATTATCAAGGGTTTAAGATTACAAACACTGTCGAATGAAATTGTACTTGTTTCATGTGGTACAGCATTTAAAAACAAAGGTGTTCAAGCAATGTTGGACTCAGTAATTGATTTCATGCCATCTCCTTTAGATGTACCAGCAATTAAAGGAATAAACGATGATAAAGACAACACGGAAGGAGTTAGAGAATCATCTGATGACGAACCGTTTGCTTCACTGGCATTTAAGATTGCTACTGACCCATTTGTTGGCACACTTGCATTTTTCAGAGTTTACTCTGGTGTGCTGAAAGCAGGCGATACTGTTTATAATGCAGTAACTCAGAAAAAAGAGCGAATTGGAAGAATACTTCAAATGCACTCAAACTCAAGAGAGGAAATTAAAGAAGTAAGAGCAGGCGACATTGCTGCTGCAGTTGGTTTAAAACAAGTCACAACCGGTGATACATTATGCGATCCATCTTCTGTAATCACACTAGAAAGAATGGAGTTCCCTGAACCAGTTATCTCAATAGCTGTGGAGCCAAAAACAAAAGATGACCAAGAAAAAATGGGTCTAGCACTTGGAAAACTAGCGCAGGAAGATCCATCTTTCCGAGTAGCGACAGACGAGGAGTCTAATCAAACAATTATCTCTGGTATGGGAGAATTACACCTTGATATAATTGTCGATCGTATGAAAAGAGAATTTAATGTAGAAGCTACAATAGGAAAGCCACAGGTCGCCTACAGAGAGACTATCAGAAAATCAATTGAGCAAGAGGCAAAATATGTCAAACAAAGTGGTGGTAAAGGTCAGTATGGTCATGTTTGGTTGAAAATAGAGCCTCAAGAACCAGGCAAAGGATACGAATTTGTAAATGAAATTGTCGGAGGTGCGATTCCAAAAGAATTCATAGGTCCCGTAGATAAGGGAGTTATTGAGCAAATGGAGAATGGTGTTATTGGAGGATATCCAGTAGTAGATGTCAAGGTCACCTTGTATGATGGATCCTTTCACGATGTTGATTCAAGTGAGGTAGCTTTTAAGGTTGCGGGATCACAAGCTTTTAAAGAGGGAGCCAAAAAAGCTAGCCCTGTATTACTAGAACCTGTCATGAAGGTTGAAGCTGTAACACCAGGAGATTATTTAGGTGATGTGACAGGTGACTTGAATAGACGTAGAGGAATAATTCAAGGTATGGAAGAGACAGTGGTGGGTAATATCATCAAAGCCGAAGTTCCCCTTTCAGAAATGTTTGGATACGCAACAGACTTGAGATCAATGACTCAGGGAAGAGCAACATATACTATGGAGTTTGAAAAGTACGCTGAAATACCTTCAAACATCGCAGATGAGCTAATCGAAAAGGCATCATAAATGGCAACAAAAAAGAAAAAAAATACTCAAAATATCAGAATCCGTCTAAAAACGTTCGATCACAAGCTTATTGATGTTTCATCTAGAGAGATTCTGGAAACTGCAAAAAGAACAGGAGCAAGAGTTATCGGCCCAATACCTCTTCCTACTAAAAAAGAAAGATTTACTGTTTTGGTATCGCCTCATGTGGATAAGGATGCTCGCGACCAATATGAAATTCGTACACATAAGAGGCTAATGGATATCATAGAGCCAACTGATAAAACTGTGGATGCTCTGATGAAATTAGATCTTGCTGCTGGCGTAGATGTTCAAATAGAGCTTAGCTGAGTAATACCCTCTGTAAATAGGCCCATTACTCTAAAAAACCCTAAAAAAGTGTAACATTTTCAAATTTTATGTTAAGATTCAGCACCTTAGATATTACTGAATAAACTAACTTTTTTATCATTTTGAGGACAAGAAAATGAGCATAGGCCTAGTCGGCATTAAAACAGGTATGACGCGCGTATTTGATGAATCAGGTATATCTATTCCTGTAACAGTCATAAACATTGATTCAAATCGAATTTCTCAAATTAAAACATCAGAACGAGATGGATACTCTGCTATACAGGTAGCGTATGGTAATCAAAAAGAGTCCAGACTTAACAAAGCGCTTATGGGTCATTATAAAAAAGCAAATATCCAAACAGCAAAGGGACTTGTTGAGTTTAGAGTAAAAGCATTAGATGAAGGTTTTAGTGTTGGAACTGATATCAGTATCGACAGATTTAAAGCAGGAGAGCATGTAGATATTACCGGCAAAACATTAGGTAAGGGTTTCCAGGGTGGAGTCAAAAGACATCATTTTAAAACTCAAGATGCCACACACGGCAATTCAATTTCTCACAGAGCTCTTGGTTCTACAGGACAATGTCAGGACCCCGGTAGAGTTTTCAAAGGTAAAAAGATGCCTGGACATCTTGGGAATGTGAATAGAACTATACAAAATCTTACTATTGTAAAAATTATGTCTGACGAAAACATAATGCTCGTTAAAGGATCTGTTCCAGGACATAAAGGCAGTGTTGTTATTATTAAACCAACAGAAAAGAAATATACCGCCAAAGAGATTTTCACTGAAAAAGAATCATCGCAATCTCAGAGTGTGCCAGATGAATCTGCAGAGACTATAGACGCAGCTTCAGACAATAATAATCAGGTTGAGGAAACTGCATCAACTTCAGACGAGAGTCAATCAAGTGATGGTAAAAATAAAGAGAGTGTCAAAGATGAGTAAAGAGCTTTCTAAAATATTCACAAAAGAGTTTAATGAAGCGCTTGTTCATCAAGTTGTCACAGATTTCATGTCTAATCAGAGAAGTGGTACCAAAGCTCAAAAAAATAGATCTGCTGTAAGTGGCGGTGGAGCAAAACCTCGACCTCAAAAAGGTTCTGGTAGAGCAAGAGCCGGGACCACAAGAAGCCCTATTTGGAGAACAGGCGGCGTAACATTTGCTGCGCAACCCAAAAGTTATTCCAAGAAAATCAATAAAAAAATGTATAAAGGAGCCTTAAACTGTATCTTCAATGAGCTTCTCAAAAGAGGAAAACTTCATTTAACAGAAAAACTATCTTTTGATGACAAGAAAACGAAACTAGGAAAAAAGCTTTTAGATGAATTGAAAGTAACCAACGCCTTATTTATCACGACTCTTGACAATCCAAATGCTTTCTTCTCATTGAGAAATATAAAGAATATAACTGTTCTAGATCATAAAGAAATTAACCCTTATATCTTGATGAAACATGATAATGTCGTTATTGATGCGAATGTTCTAGAGCACCTACAAAAGGCAACGATGTCATGAATACGGAACGTCTAGCCAATATTATTGTTTCTCCACGTGTTTCTGAAAAAGCTACATCCAAAGCGGATCTTGAAAATCAGCATGTTTTTTCTGTATTAAAAAATGCCACTAAACCTGAAATCAAAAAAGCTGTTGAACTGATGTTTGATGTAAAAGTTAAAAGCGTGAAAGTAATAAATATGTCAGGAAAGCTAACAAGAATTGGACGTACTTTTGGCAAAAGAAAAGACTGGAAAAAAGCTTACGTTAGATTGGAAAATGGCTTTGATATTAACTACGGTGAAGAAGAGGCAGTCAAATGACAGTTGTTAAATCAAGACCCACGTCTCCAGGTAGACGTTTCAGGGTAAAAATATCAAATCCTGATCTTTATAAAGGACAACCCCATGAGCCACTTTTAACAAAGTTAAATAAAAGCGGTGGTCGCAACAATCAAGGCAGGATCACAACAAGGCATATTGGAGGTGGACATAAAAAAAGATACCGAATTATAGATTTTAAGAGAAATAAAGATAATATTCCCGCAACAGTTGAAAGACTCGAATATGATCCCAACAGAAATGCAAACATAGCTTTGCTGCTATATGCTGATGGCGAGAGAAGGTACATTATTGCACCTAAGAACTTGAAATCAGGTGATAAGCTAATGTCAGGTGAAAAATCTTCCATTAATATTGGGAATACACTTCCGCTTCTTAACATACCAGTAGGCACACAAGTTCATTGCATCGAAATGAAACCAGGTAAAGGTGCTCAGATTGCAAGGAGTGCAGGGACTGTAGCACAAATTGTCGCACTAGATGGAGATTACGCTACTCTTAGATTGAAGTCTGGTGAAACAAGAAAAATATTCAAAACTTGTAGAGCAACAATTGGTGAAGTTGGGAATAGTGAGTACAACCTTCAGAAACATGGTAAAGCAGGCGCTAAAAGATGGCTTGGTGTAAGACCTACAGTTAGAGGTGTAGCAATGAATCCTATCGATCACCCTCATGGAGGTGGAGAAGGGAAAACGTCAGGTGGGAGAGATCCTGTCTCACCATGGGGAACACCAACCAAAGGTTATAAAACAAGATCGAATAAAAGAACTGATAAACTAATTGTCAGAAGAAGAACTAATAAGAACAGGAAATAAAAATGGCTAGATCATTAAAAAAAGGTCCTTTTATAGACCACCATCTGCAAGTAAAAGTAGATAAGGCGTTAAAAGAAAATGATAAAAAGCCTATAAAAACATGGTCGAGAAGATCTGTTATATCACCAGATATGATTGGATTAACCATCGCTGTTCACAATGGTAAGCAGCATGTACCTGTATATGTCACTGAAAATATGATCGGACATAAGCTTGGAGAGTTTTCGCCAACGAGAGTTTTTAAAGGACACTCTGGTGATAGAAAGGCAAAGGGATAAATTATGAATACACAAGCGATCTTAAAATATCAAAAAATATCAGCACAAAAATGTAGACTTGTCGCCAACGAGGTAAGAGGCTTGACTGTTAATAAAGCTTTTGAATTTTTGAACTACAGTAATAAGAAAGCTTCACAACTAATATTAAAAGTTCTAGAATCAGCTGTTGCGAATGCAGAGCATAATAACTCTAGCGATATTGATGAGTTGATTGTGAAAAATGTTTTGGTCGATGAGGGTCCATATGGTAAAAGACATAGGCCACGAGCGAGAGGTAGAGTTAACCAAATTTTAAAAAGAACTAGTCACATTACTATTATAGTTTGTGACAAACAAGGAGAGGAAAAATAATGGGACAAAAAGTACACCCAACAGGTTTTAGATTAGGTATTTCTACAGAATATTCCTCTAAGTGGTATGCGAGTAACAAAGATTACTCTAATTATCTTTTGGAAGACTACCGTATTCGTGAATATCTAAAAAAACAACTAGAAAACGCATCTGTTAGTAAAATTGTGATCGAAAGACCGACTAAAGAGGCTGTTGTCAATATTTATACCTCTCGCCCAGGCATAGTAATTGGCAAAAAAGGTGAAGACATAGAAAAGTTTAGAAGTAAAATTGCATCTATATTAAATTCAGATAAAGCGACAGTTAAAGTTAATGTGAAAGAAATTAAAAAACCTGAGCTCGATGCTCAACTTGTTGCTGAGGGAATTACACAGCAACTTGAGAGAAGGATAATGTATAGAAGAGCTATGAAAAGAGCTGTAACCAACACTATGAGATTAGGTGCTCTCGGCATTAAAGTAAATGTTGCAGGTAGACTAAATGGGGCTGAAATTGCTCGGAGTGAATGGTATAGGGAAGGAAGGGTTCCACTACATACACTTGATGCTGCGATAGATTACGGATTTGCTGAAGCTTTAACTACTTATGGAATTATTGGTGTGAAAGTTTGGATATATTCTGAAGATGAAATAAGAGAAGAGACACAAAAAACAACAACGAAGAAAAAATAATGTTACAACCTAAAAAAACAAAATTCAGAAAGCAACAAAAAGGAAGACTAAGAGGTTTTGCTACATCTGGAGCTAAGGTAAGTTTTGGAGAATTTGGTTTGAAAGCAACTACTAGAGGAAGAGTGACAGCAAGGCAAATTGAGGCTGCCAGAAGAGCGATGACTCGATACATCAAACGTGGTGGTAAGGTTTGGATTAGGATATTCCCAGACGTGCCAATAACAAAAAAACCTATCGAAGTCAGGATGGGTAAAGGAAAAGGAAACGTGGAGTACTGGGTTTCTAAAGTTCAACCAGGGAAAGTTTTGTATGAGATGGAGGGAGTTTCCGAAGAGATAGCTAGAGAGGCTTTTAGGCTTGCAGCCGCGAAGTTACCTGTATTAACAACATTCGTAACTAGGACAGCATTATGATTAAGTTAGATGAATTAAGAAAAAAAACAGAGTCTGAATTACAACAAACACTTGTGGATCTTGCAAAAGAGAGATTTAACCTAAGAATCAAGAGAGGTTCAGGTTTAAACCCTAAGCCAAACTTATTCAGGGAAAATAAAATTACTACTGCAAGAGTGAAGACAATCTTAAATGAGATTAAACATGGAAAATAAAGCAAAAGTTATAAGTGCGAAGGTATTAAAGACGGCAATGAATAAGTCTGCAGTTGTGACTGTGGAAAGACTCGTGAAACATCCCGTGAATGGTAAATTCATTAAAAGATCTACTAAATACCATGTCCACGATGAGAATAATAAATGTGTTGTAGGTGAAGTCATCAAGATCAAACAGTGTAGACCAATATCAAAAACCAAAACTTGGATATTAGTAGAGGAATAAGTATCACCATGATTCAAATGCAAACAATATTAAAATCAGCAGATAACAGCGGAGCACGAAAAGTTATGTGTATCAAAGTTTTGGGTGGCTCTCACAGAAGATTTGCATCAGTTGGGGATGTGATTAAGGTTGCAATTAAGGATGCTTTACCTAAGGCGAAAGTGAAAAAAGGTGAAGTATATAATGCTGTGATTGTCAGAACTAAAAAAGGAGTAAGAAGGCCAGATGGTTCATTAATCCGATTTGATAGTAATGCAGTGGTACTTCTGGACAACAAACTCGAACCAATAGGTACTAGAATATTTGGACCAGTTACAAGAGAGCTGAGAGATTTAACATTTATGAAAATAATATCCTTAGCACCGGAGGTTTTATAAATGAATAAAATTAAAAAAGGT